>Ga0307375_10000113_pt1 | contig 109931 bp, 111 predicted proteins | sample TR1MG_FD_202531 | JGI IMG/M metagenome (GOLD analysis project Ga0307375, IMG submission 202531) | Soil microbial communities from Risofladan, Vaasa, Finland - TR-1 | ecosystem: Environmental > Terrestrial > Soil > Coastal area > Acid sulfate soil | place: Finland: Risofladan, Vaasa... | reverse complement strand
ATGGGTGCAGGGACAGGGGAAGATTCCGGATGCTGTAGTCACGTCGCTCCCGCGACAGTGGTGAGAGCCGGAAAGACCTCTGTCGCCCGCACCAGAACCCCCTGCCTTTAGGCATGGGGAGGTTCAGGCATCATAAGGGTGCGCTCCGGTGATGCCTCGCGCTTATTTGTTTATCTCGGCCTTAAGCCGCTCCAGGTCCGAATCGACGGCGCTCCCGGAGCGCAGCTTGGCAAGCTCCTTTTCGGCCTGGGAGCGATCATCCCCGTCATCAAGGACCCCGCTGGCGGCGAGTGAGTCCACGGCCTGGGCACGAGCCTGCATCTGCTCGGTCTTTTCCTTGGCGCGGCGCACGGTCTCGCCAACCCCGCCTAGCTTGTTATTCAGGCCGGACATGGATTCGTTGACCTTGACCTGGGCCTGCGCGCTCCCGTATTGGCTTTTCATCACCTCTTTCTGGGTACGGAAGGCGTCGATCCGGTCCTGGAACTTATGTTCGTAGTCAATGAGCTTCTGGACCTGGGCGGCGATATTGTCGTGGGCCTCGGTAAGCGACGCGAGCTTCACAGCCGCCGCCTGTTTCTGGGCGAGCGCGGCGCGCGCCAAGTCCTCCCGGTTCGCTTGGAGGGCGAGCCTGGCATCGCTTTCGCACCGCGCAATCTCGGTCTGAGCGGCCGCCATTTGCTGTTCGAGCACCTTTTGTTCGGTTACGACATCGGCTAAATGCCGTCGTGTCTCCTGAAGCCCCGAGAGCATCTTTTCATAGGAGAGATCTAGGCTCTCATTGGGGTCCTCGGCGGCATTGATCAACTTGTTGAACTTGGCCTCGATAACTTCAGTCGCGCGTTTGAAAAGGCTCATAAGAGACCTCCCTAGTCGTTTACAGGGATGACGATTTGCGGAACCAACCTTTCGGGAATGATAGCCGCGTCTTCGATCGGCTTGACAGCCGTGCCGATCGCGAAAAATTCAATGACATGAGGCTGCCAGTTATGTGAGCCCTCATGGAGCTGGACGGCTACCACCCCCTCGGCGCCAGCCTCTTGTGCCTCGTGCTGCATACGTTCCATGGCGAGTTCCCGGGCATCGTACATAGCCTGCGTAAAGAGCGGCATCTCGGTATTGCGCCCAAGATTGCCAAGCGATTGCAGCATGCCCTGATGGGCGACGTGATAGACGCACGAGCCCATCACCAGCGCGAGCGGCCGGTAGCCGGACTGCAAGAGCATCCAAAAGTCTTGGCCGGAGAGGTCGGACGTGAACGGCTTGCCGGCCGGACCCTTAAACCCTGGATGGCCCTTGCTGTGGGCGATTGCGGTGCCGACTGCCAGAAACTCCAGGATGTCCTTGTCCCAGTCCATGCGCTTGACCTCCAGGCGTACCCCGACCACGCCATCGGCGGACAAGGCGCTGGCCTCTTGCTCCATGCGGCTCATGGCTAGCTCGCGGGCCTCATACATCGCCTGCGACAACACCGACATCTCCTGGTTCTTGGCCCAGCCAGCATATTGGATGCCGGTATGATAGATGCACGTGCCTATAACGAGGCCTAGTGGCTCAAAACCCGCCTCGCCGACCATCAAAAACTCGTTGACCGAGAAGTCCGAGGTAAAGATTCCGCCGTGACGATTGGTGTCACGCAGCCCCTTTAGTCGCTCGATCGCGTGTTGGGGCAGGGTTTCTGTGACATCACTCATCTTACAAGGCCTCCTTGGTGGTATCGGTCGCTGCCAGCAGGGCAGAGTCTCGAACGTTCAAAACAGGGCGCACCCCAAACGGGCGGCGCGTGCGGCTGTCATGGATGATGGCGGTACCGAGCGCGATATGCCGCGCGAGAAACCGCGTATAGGGGTTGTTCTCGTCGGCCTCGATGCGGTAGAGCTCGGAGTGCTGGGTGTGGGCCAGCACGCCGGAACCCAGGCGCATGCCGTCGTCGCGCAGCTCTTGGAGGGCTTGGCGGCGAACTTGCGTCAGAAAGGTCGACAAGGGCCCAAGCTCCTGGTTCCAGAAGCTCAGGGCGTTGCCGGCCGAGTAACCGGTGGCAACAAACCAGTTGAAGTAGGCGCCGATGGCGATGCCGACTGGCACAATGCCAGACTCTAGGAGGCGCGCGAACTCAAGTGCCGAGACCGTGGCCAAGGCGGGGTTGGCCGACTCCGGCAACCCATCTATGCGCACGGCCGTGCCCGAGACCGCGTAATCCATATGGTCCCCGTTGCCCTCGCCCGGCATGCGTTTCACCTGCATGGTCACATCGACCACGGCGTTCGCGCCCATGAGCGCGGCCTCTAGGCGCAGGCGATCGATGGCCGTGTGCCAGCCCTCATAGTGTCCGCGCGTCCAGGAGTAGCCATAATGAAACCAGCAGTTCCCTGACACCAGCCCGAGCGGGCGGATGCCGTGCGAGCGTTGGGCAAGAAGCCCGGCGGGCGACGCGGTAGTGACCCACGGCCGCTTCCCGCTCGCGGTTTCGGCCAACCGTTCTTTTACAAAGGCCGGCAGGCTGCCTTGGCTTAGCGCCGTATCCCAGGCCGATTGTCGAGCACGGCCAGCGTCCTCGTCGGGCAGGCCTTTTCCGGGTCGATCGAATCGCGACATGGAGCGCCTTAGGAGGTCAGAAAGTCGTGAAGGATGCCGCGAGCGTGTTCCATAGTGCCGGAAAGCGCGCGCAGGTCATTTTCCAGGGCCGCTAGCCAAAGATCGAGCGGTAGCGACTCGTTTTTTAGCACTATGCCTCGCACCTCATGCTGGCGGCTCGTGCGCATATCGCGCATGTGGACATCCAACAGATAACGACTGTTATCGGTTTGCACGACGATGCCCGCGACATGTTTATTGGCCTTGAGGAGGCTCTCGCGTTTTCGCTCAACCTGCACCCGCCCCGGCAAGGCCTGCTCAAGACGCGTGGCCAAGGCCTCGAGGAACGCATGAAGGTCGGTCTCTGCGCGACGGATCCAGGCGGCGTGGAGGTCAAAGCTATTGATTTCGTCCATCGATTGTCTCGAAAAATCCACTTTATAGTTGACACCACTTGAGAATCCAATGCAACGCATAAGGCACCGCACCCCCGTTTAAGTTCCGGTTTTCTCATGATCGGGCAACGAGTACACTCGGGCCATGGAATCCCCTCTTGTCGATGGCCTAAACGAGGCCCAGCGCGAGGCCGTCATGGCGCCCGCAGGTCCGGTGCGCATCCTGGCGGGCGCCGGCAGCGGCAAGACGCGCGTGCTGACCCACCGAATCGCCTGGCTTGTGGAGCAGGGGGTGTCCCCGTTCGCGTTCGTGGCGGTGACGTTCACAAATAAGGCCGCGACCGAGATGCGCCGGCGCATCGAACAGCTTTTGCGTCAGCCGGTGTCCGGCCTCTGGATTGGCACCTTTCATGGGTTGTCGCACCGATTTCTGCGTGCGCATTGGCGCGACGCCGGTCTTCCCGAGACCTTTCAGATTCTAGACAGCGATGACCAACAGCGCCTGATCAAGCGATTGCTGCGCGCGCAGGGGATCGACGAGGCGCGGTTCCCGCCGCGCCAAGTCCAGCATTTCATCAACGGCCACAAAGACGCCGGGCGGCGTGCCGGCAAGATCGTTCTGGGCGCCGATCCTACGCAGCGGACGCTGCTTGCGATCTATCAGGCGTACGAGCAGTTGTGTCGTGACCAGGGGCTAGTCGATTTTGCCGAGCTCTTGCTGCGCACGCTGGAGCTTATGCGCAGCAATGTCGCGTTGCGCGAGCATTACCAGCGCCGCTTCCGCCATATGCTGGTCGACGAGTTTCAGGATACCAACGCCGTTCAATACGAATGGCTAAAGACCTTCGGGCAGGGCGGCGACCTCTTTGTCGTCGGTGACGATGACCAGTCGATCTATGGCTGGCGCGGCGCCGAAATCGAGAACATTTTGCGGTTCGAGCGCGATTTTCCGGCCACGCGCACCGTGCGTCTTGAGCAAAACTATCGCTCGACGGGCCGCATTTTGGGCGCCGCCAACGCGGTGATTACCCATAATGCCCAAAGGTTGGGCAAGACCTTGTGGACGGCGGGCCTAGAGGGCCCACCGTTGGCGGTCTACGCGGCCTATAGCGGCATCGACGAGGCCCATTTCGTCATTGAGCGCATCAGACGTCTGCTGGCCGAGGACGCGAGCCCCCGCGACGTGGCCATTTTATATCGCTCCAACGCCCAGTCCCGTCTTTTCGAGGAGCTCTTGGTGCGCGCGGTGATCCCTTACCGGGTCTATGGCGGTCTGCGTTTTTTCGAGCGCGCTGAGATCAAAGACGCCTTGGCCTATCTACGGCTGTTAATGAATCGTCACGACGATGCGGCCTTCGAGCGCGTGGTCAACGTGCCGACGCGCGGCATCGGGGCGCGGACTGTGGAGGGTCTGCGCGCCGAGGCCAAGGCCGCGGGCAGCTCCTTGTGGTCGGCGGCCCTGGCTTTGACCGCCGCAGGCGCAGTCGGCGGCCGGACCTCCGCTGCGGTGCGCGGCTTCGTGGCCTTGATCGAGCAACTCGGTGCAGAAACCGCCGCGAGTTCGCTAGACGTTGCCGTCGAGGCGATCATCAAGGGGGCCGGGCTCTTGGAGTATTATCGAGAGGAGGGCCGGGAGCGAGGCGAGGCGCGCAGCGAAAACCTAGAGGAGCTGGTCTCGGCGGCACGATTTTTCCTGACTGAGGAGCACGAAGGCCAGGATATTATCGAGTTCTTGGCCCATGCGGCGCTTGAGGCGGGCGAGGGCCAGGCGGGCGAGGGCCAGGACTCCGTCCAGCTCATGACGCTGCATGCCGCCAAGGGCCTTGAGTTTCCGGTCGTTTTTCTCACCGGTCTAGAGGAGGGCCTGTTCCCTCACGAGCGGTCGATGCATGACGAGGCGCGACTCGAAGAGGAGCGGCGACTCTGTTATGTGGGGATCACCCGCGCCATGCGCGAATTGACCTTAAGTTACGCCGAGACTCGGCGCATCCACGGTCAGGACCTCTACTGCGCACCCTCGCGCTTTTTGACCGAGATTCCAGACGATCTCTTGGACCATGTGCGTCCGCGACTCGCCGCCGAGTCCGGACGCACGAGCGTGGCGGAGACCTCGGTGGGGCCGAAGGTGGGCGGACGGGTCGTGCACAGCACTTTCGGCGAGGGAGTCATCGTCGATTGCGAGGGCCGTGGCGAACACGCGCGTGTTCAGGTCCGGTTTGCGGCCTCCGGGGCAAAATGGCTCGTTCTTGCCTATGCGGGACTAAAGATTCTTTGAGGCCGATTGGCAAGCGGCTCATCGCCCGCCTATAGTCTTAAGGGTCACCCTGAACCGCGAGACTGGCCGTGAATTCTCTGTTTTTGACCAATAAGCAAGGCGACCTGCGGGCCTGGCCTGTTGTGGGCCTGGGCACCGCGCTCATTCTCGCCGTGGCGACGATTGCCACCCTGCTTAGCCTAAGCCGCCCCCCTATGTGGGGCCTATTTGTGTTTCTGCAGGCCGCAATCCTGGTGCTCCTCTTGTATATGGTCGTTCGGCGACTGATCGCCACGATCCCCGCCCCGCCGCGCGCCGTGGCGCAAACCACTGGGCTGGTCGACGAATTGACACAGACGCTCAATCGCCGCGGGATTGTCTCGAGCTTGATCGAGGCGATGGCCCAATCCCAGCGCTATGCGACCCCGTTGTCACTAGCGAGCCTCGATATGGATGGTGTAGCCGCCCTGACGGAACGACTGGGGCTCGAGGCCAAGAAGGTCCTGCTGGAGGCGGTCTCGGCCATCCTGGGGGAGGGGATACGGTTGCCGGATCGGCTCGGCCGCTACCAAGACCACGAATTTCTTGTGGTCCTTCCCCAAACGCACATCAACCAAGCGGTCCTGGTGGCCGAGCGGTTGCGGGCGGCCGTCGCGGGCAAAACGGTGATCGTGGAGGGAGAAGAGGTGGCGGTTACGCTGAGCGCCGGTGTGGCAGAGTTCAGTCCCGGTCAGGATCTGGAGAACTTTCTGGCCAACGCGCACGAGGCCCTCGGCTGCGCTCGCCAAGAGGGCGGTAACCGCGTCGACATTTTTACGCCGCAACCCGCCAAAACGCCCCCCTGAAAGAGGAGCGGCCCAAAAGCTTAAGCCGTCGACCCAGGCCGCAACGCGCCATAGCTTATGTAGACCGCGAGCGTAAGGGGCATCAAGGTGACTATCCCCACTAGGCCCCGTATCCAAGGTTGAAAGTAGAAGGCGATGATGAGCGGTAGTATGAATACGCCGCCTAGGGTGCAGATCGCGGTCGGATGATCGCGCCATAAGTCCGCGGCCCGCTCCAGGGCGTCGAGCGGTTTCAGCGCAGCCAAGACGATGCCCGCCAAGACATAGAAGGCCGTCAGTATCACGGCGATTTGTAGGGACCAGAAGCTCACGAGCAAGGCGGCGATCAAGGCGCTGGCGGCGAGGCTGCGGTGGCCGAAGAGTCCAGCAAATGACAAGCTATCGACCCTAAGTAGCATAGCGAGCACGCTTAGGAACACCCAGGCGCCCAAAAAGACGGTGGCTGCGCGTATGACCGGGAATCTTAGTTCCCGGTCCCGGGATACCCCCCAAAAAGCCCGCAGCACACGGGCGAGCGGGAGCTCGGTCGGGCGCGGGTCCGAGACCGCCTTGAATACGCTCGCTATGGTGATGGGTGTCCATAAAATAATCAGCACGTCACCGGCGAGCGGGAGCCCCTGGAGCAGCGCGACCAGCGCCAGATAGAGGGCGCTGACCCCGATCCACAACAATGGCCGGGAAGCCGCGAGGACGTAGGCCTTCCCGATCCAGTCACCCGCACGCACAAAATCCCTGTCCATAAATGCCCCCTTTAACGCGGTTGGGTTCGTTCGCTCCCAAAACCAGGCGACCATAGCGCGCGCAGACGTGTCGTCTCCTCGCGCCGTGCGTCTAGGATGCGCCGGAAAGCGAGCGGGTCCTTAGTGTGTGTCAGTTCACCTGCCCTTGGGAAATGAAGATCATGGAGGCGCGATAACCAAAAACGCAAAGCCGCTGCCCGCAGCATCGCCGGCCAAGCCCCGCGTTCGATGTGTGTGAGCGGGCGCACCTGCTGGTAGGCGGTGACCAGCGAGGTCACCCGCGCGAAGTCGAGACGGCCGTCCTCTTGGCTACACCAGTCGTTTACGGTGATGGCGAGGTCATAGAGCCAAGTGTCGGAACAGGCATAATAGAAGTCGATCACGCCCGTCAGCCGGTCACCGTCAAAGAGGGCGTTATCGCGAAAAAGGTCGGCGTGAATAATGCCGCGCGGAAGGTCCGCAAAGCGATACAAGGCCTGGAACCGCAACTCCTCGCGTAGCCGCACCTCGTCTTCGGCGGCGAGGTGGTTGATCAGCTTCTCCGCCGTTTGCCGCCACCAGTGCGGTCCCCGCGGATTGTCCCGACGCATGTCGAATTGGCGACCGGCCAGATGAAGCGCACCCAATACATGGCCGATTGCGCCGCACTGGGCGGGGGTGGGTAACACAACGGAGCTGCCATAGAGCCGCACGACGAGCGCCGCCGGTTTGCCTTGCAGGGCCGCTACGTACTGATTGCTCGTGTTGCGCAAGGGGTGGGCGCACGGGATCGCGTGCTCGGCCAGAAAGGCGGTCAGATCGAGAAAGAACGGGAGGTCTTTGGGGTCAACGGTCTCAAAAATCGTGAGCACATACTCGCCGCGCTCGGCGGTCACGAAATAATTCGTGTTTTCGATGCCGCTTTCGATCCCCGAGAACGATACCAGGGACCCAACGGGGTACGGCGCCAGAAAGGCCGCAAGCTCCCCTTTTTCGATGCGCGTAAAGACCGACATGTTGGATCGAGCCGCCCCCTAAAGGTTGAGCTGGATCTCCTTTTCCTCCTCGGAGGGTTCAAATCCGCTGAGCTCATAATACCGGAAGATGGCATCTATCACATCTTCGGGTTTGTCTAGCATGACAAAAAGATCCATGTCCTGGGCGTCTATGACCCCATCGCGAATCATGGTGTCCCGAAACCAATCGACCAGACCGGACCAAAATGGGGTATGAACCAGGATGATGGGTATGCGCCGGCTCTTGCCGGTTTGGACTAAGGTGAGGATCTCCATCATCTCGTCTAGCGTCCCAAAACCACCAGGCATCACGACATAGGCTGTGGCATACTTGACGAACATCACCTTGCGCGCGAAGAAGTGCTGAAAGGTGAGTCGAATATCTTGATAGGGATTGCCCGCCTGCTCGTGTGGCAGGCGAATATTCAGGCCGACACTCGGCGACAATCCCGCATAGGCGCCCTTGTTGGCCGCTTCCATAATGCCGGGGCCGCCCCCGCTTACGACGCTAAAGCCGGCGTCTGAAAGCCTACGGGCGATGTCTTCGGCGAGCAAAAAGTAGGGGTGATCGGGGGCCACGCGCGCCGAACCAAAGATGCTGATCGATGGCCGGATCTGCGCCAAGGCCTCATATCCTTCGACGAACTCCGCCATAATTTGGAAGATCTTCCAGGCCTCGCGCGATAACGAGCCGTCAGGAGATGCGGCCCCCGGATGAGACGGAGACAGCTTTTTTTTCACAAGAGGTTTTGTAGACGTCATGGCGCTAAGCGAGAATCCTGGGCAGTTGTTGCTATTGGTGGATGCCTCATCCTATCTGTACCGGGCCTATCATGCCATGCCCGATCTTCGAAATTCCCGTAACGAACCGACGGGCGCGGTGTATGGGGTGGTCAACATGCTGCGTAAGTTGCGCGCAGATTACAAGCCGACCTTCTTGGCGATGATCTTCGACGCCCCCGGCGGCACCTTCCGCGACGACTTGTATGCTGACTACAAGGCCACGCGCGCGGCGATGCCAGACGATCTCGTCGCCCAAATTGCGCCGCTCCACGACATCATTCGCGCGCTCGGCGTCCCGCTGCTCGCGATTCCGGGAGTCGAGGCCGACGATGTTATCGGTACGCTCGCGGTCGCCGGGCGCGAGTCGGGCCTCGATGTCGTGATTTCCACTGGCGACAAGGACATGGCGCAGCTGGTCGGGCCGCACATCACCTTGATTAACACTATGACCGATCAACGTCTCGACAGTGACGGCGTCGTGGCGCGGTTTGGAGTGCCGCCTGCGCGCATCATCGATTATTTGGCGATCGTGGGAGACAAGGTCGATAATGTGCCCGGGGTCGCCGGCGCCGGGCCTAAGACCGCCGCCCGCTGGCTTACCACCTACGGCTCGCTTGCTGCCTTGTTGGAACACGCGGCAGAGATCCCCGGCCGCCTGGGCGAGACCCTGCGCGCCAGTCGCGAACAGCTGACCCTCGCCCAGGCCCTAGTCACGATCCATTGCGATGTGATTTTGTCGGTGGGACCAAGGGAGCTCACGCCCTCAGCGCCTGACAAAGCGGCCCTGCAGGCGCTCTACGCCCGACTCGAATTCAAAACATGGCTTGCCGAGCTGGGCACGGCCCCATCCCCGCAGACCGCGCCCGCTGCGTTGTTGACAGAACTGCCTGCGATCGCCGCCTTTGTCGGGGCGTGCCAACACGGCCAACAGGTGGTTCTCGATCTATGGGCCGAGGGCGGGGAGATCATCGCCATTGTCGTGGGCGCCGGGGCGCAGGTCGCCGTTATCCCGGTCCGAGCGGAGCTCTTCGCCGCAGTGCAGACGGCGGACGCCCTGGCGGCCCTGGCCCCGCTCTTTGCGCACGATGCGCCCCCGCTCGTCGTCCATGATGGTAAGCGCCTACTACGCTTGCTTATGCCGGCGGGCCTCACGTTTGCAGGGGCCTGGGACGACGTGATGTTGGCCTCCTACGTTCTCGATAGCGGGGCCTCGAGTCATGACCTCCAGGTCTTGGCGCTCAAATACCTGGCCCGCGACATCACCACAAGCCAGACCCTGAAGGGCAGCGGGCGCGAGCGCCGGGTGCTACGCGACCTCGGATCCGAGGAGCTTATCGTGGCCGCCACGGACACCGCCCAAGCGCTGTTGGCGTTGCATGCGGAGTTCACTGCGCGGCTCGCGAAGGAGCCTGGGCTGGCCCACATTTACCGTGACATCGAGCGCCCATTGGCCGCCGTTCTTGCCCGGGTCGAGGCCAATGGCGTTCCCATCGATAGCGCCATGCTAAAGGCCCAAAGCGCCGAGCTTGCCGAGCGCCTAAAGGCCCTGGAGACGCAGGCCTATGCGCTGGCCGGGCGGCCCTTCAATCTCAACTCTCCGGCCCAGATCCAGGAGATCCTCTTTACCGAGCAGCGGCTACCGGTCAAGCGGCGCACCCCGAAAGGTCAACCGTCAACATCTGAGGAGGTCTTGGCAGAGCTGGCCCTGGATTATCCGCTGCCCCAACTCATTCTGGATTATCGGGGCCTGGGCAAGCTAAAGAGCACCTATACGGACAAATTGCCCCTCATGTGCGACCCCCATACCGGCCGCATCCACACGGACTACCATCAGGCGGTGGCCGCCACTGGCCGGTTGTCCTCGAGTGACCCCAACCTCCAAAATATCCCGATCCGCACCGAGGAGGGCCGCCGTATTCGCCAGGCGTTCGTGGCCGGACCGGGCCTGCGTCTGCTGTCGGCGGACTATTCGCAGATCGAACTGCGGCTCATGGCCCACCTCTCGGCCGACGCAGGCCTCGTGCGCGCTTTTCGCGAGGGCCGAGATATCCACAGGGCCACCGCCGCCGAGGTCTTCGGCACCCCCCTGGATGCGGTTACAGATGACCAGCGCCGCGCCGCCAAGGCCATCAATTTTGGGCTTATGTATGGGATGTCGGCCTTCGGGCTCGCGCGCCAGCTGCACATTGATCAGGGGCGCGCCCAAGACTATTGCGACCTCTATTTTGCCCGCTATCCAGGGGTGCACCGTTACATGGAGGCGATGCGTGTTCAGGCGCGTGAACAGGGCTATGTCGAGACCTTGTTCGGTCGCCGACTCTATATTCCCGACATCAAGGCGAGCCACGCGGCCCGCCGCCAATATGCGGAGCGCACCGCTATCAATGCGCCCCTCCAGGGCACGGCGGCCGATCTCATCAAAATGGCCATGCTGGCCATCGACACCTTTTTGACGGAGGCCCATCTTGCCTCGCGCATGATCATGCAGGTCCATGACGAATTGGTGTTCGAGGGCCCGCTGGTAGAGCTCACAGTGCTCCAAGAGGCGGTCGTTTCGCGCATGGAGCATGTGGCGAGTCTCGCCGTGCCGCTTACCGTGAGTTGCGGGGTCGGCAAAAACTGGGATGAGGCCCATTAGGAACTTTTTATGCGACCCAGAGTCTACTGTTGCAGGATGTGTTTGTCCTTTACCTGCTTCTCCTCCCTGGGCGGGTAACCTGGGTCGCCCGACCCGGGGTCTTCTTACAGCCCCGCGCGTTTTTTTCGCCCGGGGCTTTTTTTGTCTCCAGCAAACCCATGCCCCGCTTAATGTTTGGCCGTTGCCTTCAGCGGCAACACGGCCGATACCTTGAGGCTCCCAGGCGCCCCAGGTCGCCGCCTGCCCTCCTTTTCACAGGCTGATGGCGACGTGCCGCACCCAAGCCAAAGCCCGTGGGTTCGGGCGGGTTGTTTTAGCGGCTCGCCTTTAAGTCCGTGAGCATCGCTATGAGCGTCGCGGGGCCCAGAAGACAAATGGCCCGAAGGATCGCTTGCGTTACGAATCGCCTTACCAAATAGTAAGGATTCTTTATAAAGGGGGTAAGTTGATGACAACCTCTACTTGATGGTAGTGCTGTCTCTGTCCACAACGATGGGCCTGTCAAGTGACCACATGACGGTACTGGATGCGTTTAGAAGAAAGCAACATCTGTCGCATTATATGGGCGAGGATATTGACGATCTGTCCGCCGACATCTGTATCTGCGAAGTGGAGCAGTTGTTGGGTGAAGTTACAGCGTGGCTGAAGAAAAACCGGCCCGATCTGCTTCGCCGGAGGTTTTCTGGCGCCCATAAAGATGCCGGTGGTTTGCTATTGTTACCGTGCGAGCGCGGGTACTATTCGCATCGTCTCGGGACGATGGTCTGCTCGCCAGGAAGCCGCCTCCTCATGAACTCTCCCACCACTAAGCCGCGTGCGGGGCGGTATTGGGGGCCGCGCTCCGCACGAAGAGATTTTCCGGGGTGGCATCGCTTGCGCCCGATCCAGAGACCGATGCGTCTGATAAGACCCTGAGGCGTCCCTTCGGACCGCACCGACCCTCGTGGGGGTACTGTATTCTGGGTTAGGCACCACCCATCGTTCGCTTAAGGCCTCCGCTTGGCGCTAAGGCCGGCGGGGAGTCCCCTTGCGCTGTCCGTACGGCGAAGGGGGGCCGGAGTGTGTTCTGGTGGAATTTCCTTGGCGCTTCCAGGAACCCTGCTACAATTGTGCCCATGATCGATATTGCGAGCGTTGAACTCAACCCCATAGAATGGCTCAGTCAGGTGCTGGCCGAGGCGACCCGTTATGGGGCGTCCGATGTGCATTTGCGTGCACGCAACCACCCGGTATTGCGTATCGATGGGACTTTGCGCGCCCTAGACCAGATGGACAGACTCACCGTGGAGCGAGTGGCGCAGATTGGCGAGGCCTTGATGGATGCCCGCCAACTCGAGATCTTTCAGCGCGATCACCAAGTCGATCTCTCGCGAGGCTTTAAGGGCATCGGTCGAGTGCGCGCCAATATCTTTCTGCAGCGCGGCACGGTGGCCCTGGTTCTGCGCGTTATTCACAGCGTGGTCCCCCCGCTTGCGAGCCTCGGACTTCCCGAGATAGTAGCGAAATTGGCCCATCTGGAGCGCGGCCTAGTGCTTGTGACGGGTTCAAGCGGGTCAGGAAAGACGACGTCGCTTGCGGCGCTGGTCAACGAAATCAATAATCGGTTCACCAAGCACGTGCTCACTATCGAAGACCCGATTGAGTTTCTTTTCGCCGAGCAGAAATCACTCATCACTCAGCGCGAGATCGGTGTCGATGCACCGTCCTTCTATGAGGCCATGCGGGCAGCGCTCCGCGAGGACCCGGACGTGATCTTGCTTGGCGAAATGCGGGATACGGAGACGATCGAGACCGCTTTGAAGGCGGCTGAGACCGGCCATTTTGTGCTTGCGACCGCGCATGCGCCGGCCGCGCCCGAGGCTGTCAATCGGCTGATCACGGCCTTTCCGGCCGAGGCCCAGTCCGGTGTGCGCGTCAAGGTGGCACAGAACCTGCGCGCCGTGGTAAGCCAGCGCCTCCTTCCGCGGGCTGACGGACAGGGCCGGACCGTGGCCTGCGAGGTGCTGACGATCTCAGCGCTCGCCCGCGAGCTGATCCAGGATCCATCGCGTATAAAGGATTTGCCAGAGCTATTAAAGCGCGGGAGCGTCAATGAGGGAATGCTATCCTTCGACGCCTGTCTGTTGGCGCTCGTGAAGGCACAAAAGATTACGCCGGCAGTGGCCTTGCAGTTTGCCTCGAGCCCGACCGACTTACGACTCAAGATCGAGGGCTTTTAGGGCGTTTTTCGCGTGCCATCAGCGCTCGTAACGCCGCTTCCTGCTGGTTAAAGGACGCCGTCTTCACGCGATCGGCAGGCGGTGCGGTCCGCACCGAATGGCCGGCCTGTTCCTGGTCCTTTACCGCCAAATAATCACGAATGTCCGTGTCTTCGTCTGCGTAGCGGCCCCGGTAGCCGGGCGGCGGCTGGGTGTCCCGCTGCAACAGGAGAGCGATGCGCAATGCCTTGTTGTAGGCCGTGAGTCGCCGCCCGAGCGTTGCGACATCCACAAGGGCGGCAGCCACCATGGCGGCGGCGAGCGTGGTCGGATAGGGCCAGGGTGTCGATATCGTGAGGCCGATCAGTAGCGCCGTTGTTGCGAGATAAACCCATCCTAAATACCGTTCGCGTAAATAAAAGGCGTGTAATCCGAGCGGGAATAGAACCCACAAGCCATAGGCGAGCGGCTGCTTGCGCAGGCGTTTTGTGAGTTCGAGGTTCAGGGTCTGCAGCCCCGCACCGGAAAAATCCCATTGCTTCCAGGCGTTCGTCATAAAATCATTGTATACTAGGTCATTCCATCTGGTCGCTCAATGAAGGGGATTATGGTAAATCATGGCTGACCGGCGATTACAGGTATTCCACACGGTGGCGCGGCTGTTGAGCTTTACCAAGGCTGCGGAGACCCTGCATATGACTCAACCTGCGGTGACCTTCCAGGTCCGGCAGCTTGAGGAATTCTTCAACACCCGCCTGTTTGACCGGACACACAACAGAATCAGCCTGACCGCTGCAGGCGAGCGCGTCTTTGAGTATGCGGAGCGGATCATCGGTCTTTATAACGAGATGAATATCCGGGTTCGCGACATCACCGGAGACGTATCGGGCGTGCTCCTTATTGGCGCTAGTACGACCATAGCGGAATACGTGCTCCCGGCGCTCTTGGGGGAGTTTCAGGGCCAGCATCACGATGTACGCATTCGCCTGAGCGTCTCCAATTCGCTTGGCATCGTGCATATGGTGGAGAGCAACACCGTCGATATCGGTATTGTCGAGTCCCCGGTCGCTAACAAGAATCTGGCCGTGGAGGTCTGTTGGCAGGATCAGCTCGTGTTCATTTGCCGGCCTGATCATGCATTAGCGACCGCCGTGCGCGTGCCGGTACGGGATCTCCTGGATCTGCCGTTTCTGGCGCGTGAGGAGGGCTCGGGAACACGCGAGGTTATCAGCGATTACTTGGCACAAAATGGCCTGCAGTGGCACGATCTCAATCTCAGCATGGAATTCGGAAGCCCGGAGTCCGTCAAAAGCTCGGTCGAGGCCGGTCTCGGGGTGTCGATCGTCTCCAAGGCGACCGTGGCTAAGGAGTTGAAGTTGGGTACACTGGTGGCACTACCGCTAGATCCCCCGATCGAGCGGCCCTTCTCTTTTGTTTATCAGCGCCAGAAGTTTCGCCTGCGGGCGGTCGAGGAGTTTATGCGGTTTGCGCATACGCATTGCGAACAGCAAGGGCAGTCGGAGGTGCCGAGCAAGGCACGCGGCCAATGAAGCAATTTGCCGTGGTTCAGCACACCTATGCCGAGTTCCTGGGCATGATCGAGAACCAGCTGGAGAAGCGGGATATCGGGTTTGCCTACTTTCGGCCTTTTGTCGGGCAGGACCTGCCCGGTAGCGCCGGCCAATTCGACGCCCTCTTTATTCTCGGCGGACAGTACGCGATCGATGACCATGCGCGTAATCCCTGGCACGACGACGAGCTGCGGTTAGTCCGACTCTTTCGGGAGGCGAAGCGCCCGGTCGTGGGGCTCGGTTACGGGGCCCTGATTCTGGCCGAATACGATGGCGCTCAGGTGAGCCGGGAGCCCTTTCACAACGCTTACTGGACGACGGCACACAAGACGCAGGCGGGTGATCGGGATGCCGTAGCCGATGCCGTCGATGGTCGACCGGTTTTGGTCATGTGTAACGGCAGCGCGACCCTGCCAGCGGGGCTCGAGCCGATTGTCGTCGATGATGAAGGGCGCTGGATTGCGATCCGCCCCGATCCGTTGGCCTACGGCCTCTTGTTTCGTCCCGAACTGAAACCCGGCATGATCGAAGACATGATTATGGAGGCCGACAGAAACGCGCCTGCCGATATCGGTGAGTTGCTGACATCGGCGCGACGCCATTGGCCTGATACGCAAAAGATCACTGATCGAGTCATTGTCGGGCTCGTCAAAGAGCTGGATCTCATGGCCGAGCGGCGCAAAATGCCCGTTTTCCGTTTGAATATCAGTGAATAGCTTATGGACCGGTTCGAGAAACAATTATTGAAGGTCATGCGCGATTTTCCAGACGACGTGCGGGAGCAGGTGCTCGCGTTCGCAGAATTCTTGCAGGGCCGCCTTTCTATTCCGGCGCTCCCGACCGAGCCTGTGATGATCCCGCGGCCTAGCGAAGAAAGCGTTATCAAGGCTATCAAGCGGCTCGCGGCGACCTATCCGATGCTAGATCGCGGCAAGATGTTGAACGAGACCTCGGTCCTGGTGGCCCAGAATGTCTTGGGGGGGCGTCCGACAGCGGACGTGATCGATGACCTGGAGGCCCTATTTTGTGCGCATTTTGACGCGCATCGAAAGTCAGAGAGTTAGCGGCCGCTTTTTGTTCTGGTACACTTCGTCGCCTCATGTCTACACGCATAAAAATTTGTGGTATTACCCGTCCTGCGGACGCACGGGCGGCGGTGGCGGCCGGAGCGGACGCCATCGGCTTGGTATTCTACAAGCCGAGTCCGCGGTCTGTGGATATGGCAACGGCCCAAGCTATCATAAGAGAATTGCCACCGTTTGTCGCAAGTGTCGGCTTGTTTGTCGATGCCAAGCCAGGTGAGATCGCTATGGTTTTATCGCAAGTACGGCTTACGACCCTTCAGTTTCACGGGGACGAGTCGCCCGAAGAGTGCGAGCGCTACGATTGGCCCTATCTCAAGGCCATACGTATGGCAGATGACGTGGATATAATGGACGCGCAACGGCGTTACGCGAAGGCCCAAGGATTATTGCTTGATACCTACCAAAAGGATCGCCCCGGCGGCACGGGCCGGGCGTTCGATTGGGACCGTATTCCGCAAGGCCTGGAGAAGCCGTTGGTGCTCGCAGGCGGGCTTGATGCCGATAACGTGCAGAGGGCGATCATGCGTGCGCGGCCTTATGCCGTCGATGTGAGCGGTGGCGTCGAGAGCGCCCCAGGTCTTAAGGATCAGTCACGCATGGAACTGTTTTGTCACCGCGTTAGGGAGGCGGGATGAGTTACGACCAGCCGGATGAGCGGGGACATTTTGGCCCCTATGGCGGCCAATTTGTGGCGGAAACCCTTATGGGGCCGCTTGCGATGTTAGCTGATGCCTATGCCGAGGCCCGTGTCGATCCGGCCTTTCAGGCGGAGTTGGCCGCAGATTTCAGGGATTATGTGGGGCGGCCCTCACCGCTTTATTTGGCATCGCGCCTTACCGCCCAAGTGGGTGGGGCACGCATCTATCTAAAGCGTGAAGACCTAAACCATACGGGCGCACACAAGATCAATAACACCATAGGCCAGGCCTTGCTGGCCAAGCGCATGGGCAAGACCCGTCTCATCGCCGAAACCGGGGCGGGCCAGCACGGGGTGGCGACGGCGACCGTGGCTGCGCGTCTCGGGCTTTCTTGCGTCATTTACATGGGCGCCGAAGATATCGTGCGCCAAGCCCCGAATGTCCGGCGGATGCGGCTTTTAGGGGCCGAGGTAGTGAGCGTGACCTTGGGATCGCGGACGTTGAAGGACGCGATGAACGAGGCGATGCGCGATTGGGCGACCACCGTCGACGAGACCTTCTATGTCATCGGCACGGTGAGTGGGCCGCACCCTTATCCGCTGATGGTGCGGGATTTCCAGGCGATCATCGGGCGCGAGGCGCGCGACCAGATCCTAGTGCAGGAAGGGTGCCTGCCGCAGGCCTTAGTCGCCTGCGTAGGAGGCGGGTCGAATGCGATCGGACTCTTCTATGCCTTTTTGGACGATGCCGATGTCGATCTCTATGGGGTCGAGGCGGCCGGCGAGGGTTTGGCGTCCGGGCACCATGCGGCACCGCTCACGGGGGGTTCGGGACGCGGGGTTCTCCATGGGGCACGCAGCTACCTCATGTTTGACGACGATGGACAAATTTGCGAAACCCATTCCATTTCCGCGGGCCTCGACTATCCTGGAGTAGGGCCCGAGCATGCCTGGCTTAAAGACATTGGGCGGGCACACTATGTCGCGGTAGACGATCAGGCGGCGCTTGCCGCATTTCATAAATTGACGCGCCTAGAAGGGATTCTACCGGCCCTGGAATCGAGTCATGCGCTGGCTTATGCGGAGGAGTTGGCAGCACGGCTTGGGCCCAAGGCCGCCATCATCGTGAATCTTTCCGGTCGTGGCGATAAGGACGTAGAGACGGTGGCGGCTCACAAAGGGACGTTTTAGTGTCACGCATACAGACAGTATTCGCAAAGCTCAAGGGCCGGCGTTGTGCCCTGATCCCGTTTATTACCGGCGGTGATCCGGCGCTTTCTGCGACCGTGCCTTTGATGCACGCGCTCGTGCGTGCCGGGGCCGATTTATTGGAGGTCGGTATGCCCTTTTCTGATCCCATGGCCGATGGCTCGGTTATTCAGATGGGCCACCAGCGGGCATTGAAGAATGGGGCCACGACGCGTGCCGTGATTCGGATGGTAGCGGAGTTTCGACGCGAGGATGCTGTCACGCCCGTGATTCTCATGGGTTACGTCAACCCTGTCGAGACCATGGGGTATGGAACTTTTGCGCGCGCGAGTCGCGAGGCGGGCGTAGATGGCGTCATTCTTGTCGACCTGCCCCCCGAGGAGGCCGATGAGTGGCGGGCCGAGGCGCATGTCTCCGGTATCGATACGATTTTCCTGTTGGCCCCGACTACTCATGAGGGCCGGATTCGCTATATTAGTGCGGCGTCCTCGGGTTTTCTCTATTATGTGGCCTTAAAGGGCGTCACGGGGGCTGGGCATTTGAATATTGACGATGTCGCCGCCAAGCTCGCCTCAGTGCGGGCGGCAACGGAGTTACCGGTGGGGGTCGGTTTCGGTGTTCGTGATGCCGAATCGGCGGCCAAGCTTGCGCAAGTGGCTGACGCCGTCATTGTCGGGAGCGCGCTTGTGGAAAAAATAGCAAAGGCGGCAAATGTCGAGCAGGCGGTGTTGGCTGCCGAGGCGTTTGTGCGGGATTTGCGCGCGGCCCTTCCTTGGCATGAGGTCAACCCCACATGAGTTGGTTCGACAAACTCTTACCACCAAAAATCAAGAGTCGCGGTGTCGTCAAGAAGGCGGTCCCGGAGGGTTTGTGGAGTAAATGCCCGGCCTGCGGAAGCGTGCTTTACCATGCGGAAATCGAGAAGAATGTCGGGGTGTGCCCGCGCTGTGATTACCATATGCGTATCGGTGCCCGCAAGCGGTTGGCCGCGTTCCTTGATGCTGGCGAGCACGTCGATGTGGGCGCGAACCTAGGGCCGATAGATTTCCTGAAGTTTAAAGATAGTAAGCGCTATAAGGATCGCTTGGCGGACGCCGCGAGGACCACGGGCGAATCCGAGGCCTTGATTGTAACGAAGGGGCAGTTGCAGGGGCTTGCACTGGTAGCGTGCGCGTTTGAGTTTGGGTTCATGGGCGGGTCCATGGGTTCGGTGGTGGGTGAGCGCTTCGTTCGTGGCATCGACTTGTGTCTTGCTGAACGACTGCCATTTGTGTGTTTCGCGGCAAGCGGCGGCGCCCGGATGCAGGAGGGACTGACCTCTCTTATGCAGATGGCCAAGACAAGTGCCGCGCTGGCGCGCTTGGCGGATGAGTCCTTGCCGTTTATTTCCGTATTGACTGATCCGACCATGGGCGGCGTCTCGGCGAGCTTCGCGATGCTGGGGGACGTAGTCATAGCCGAGCCCAAGGCGTTGATCGGTTTCGCCGGGCCGCGAGTCATCGAACAGACGGTGCGCGAGACCTTGCCGGAAGGCTTTCAGCGTTCGGAGTTTTTGCTCGATCATGGCGCGATCGACATGATCGTGCATCGGCGCGATTTGCGGGCCACGATCGGTCGTTTGCTGTCGGTCATGCTAAACAGGCCTGTTGTTGCGGATACCTTCTGCGCACTGCATCCAGAACCCTGAGCCCTATAAACCTTCAAGAGTGGTTGGCCTATATCGAACACTTGCACACGCAAGAGATCGAGTTGGGGCTAGATCGCGTACGGGCCGTCTACGGTCGCCTGCCAAAGCTTAGCTGTCCGGTCATCACCATCGGCGGCACTAATGGAAAGGGATCGACGACCGCCTTTCTGGAGGCGATTTATCTTGCAGCCGGCTATCGGGTCGGGGCCTATTTCTCCCCTCATTTGGTGCGCTATAACGAACGCATGCGGATCGGCGGGCGCGAGGTCGAAGACGATGTCGTTTGCCGGGCGTTTGCTAAGGTTGAGGCGGCGCGCGGCGATCGACCTTTGACCTACTTCGAATTCGGAACGTTGGTTGCGCTTGTGCTGTTCGCCGAGGCCGCACTCGATGTCGTGATCTTAGAGGTCGGTCTCGGTGGGCGCCTGGATGCGGTCAATGTGGTCGAGCCCGCAGTCGCAGTCGTGGTATCGGTAGGGACCGACCATCAGGATTGGCTGGGGCCGAATCGGGAGATCATTGGCCGAGAGAAGGCCGGGATTTTTCGCGCCGGCCGACCGGCCGTGATCGGTTTTGACGTCACTGAGAGTGTAACGCACGAGGCCGAGCGTCTAGGAGCGCCCATCTACCTCGGTGGCCGCGACTTCCATTATATGGCCGCGCGTCACCAATGGCGTTACGTGAGCGAGGCCGGGGCCCGGGACCTGCCACACCCCGCTTTGCGCGGCGGTTACCAGCTGGCCAACGCCGCGTGCGCGCTGGCGGCGATCGACGCCTTGCCGACGTTGGCGGTGAGTACGGGCGCTATTCGCCAGGGACTGTCGGACGTGCGTTTGGCCGGCCGGTTCCAGAGTCTGCCGGGAAGTCCACAGGTGATTTTGGATGTTGCGCACAACGTGGAGGCGGCCGAGGTCTTGGCGCGGACGCTTGCCGAACAGCCGGTTGCGGGGCGGACGCTCGCCGTTGTCGGCATGTTAAAGGACAAGCCCGTAGCGGACGTCTTTCGGGTGCTGGCGGGGTCTTTTGATGAGTGGTTCGTGGCGTCCTTGGCCGATCCCCGAGGCGCCGATGGCGCGTTTCTGGCATCCGCTTTGGCCGATCTTGGGCGTACTGCGCGCGGTATTTATCAAGACCCCATAGCCGCTTGCGAGGCGGCGCTCGCGATCGCGGCAACCGGTGATCGGGTCGTGATATTTGGGTCCTTTAAGACGGTCGGTGTTATACTTGAACATGTCGCGAGCAAGAGGGCAGGCGGTGGAGGAGGGGCCATTTGATCCACGCCAACGGGTGGTTGGCGCCGTTATTCTGGTGGTGTTGGCGGTTGTGATCCTGCCGATCGTGTTGCGGCGTCCATCATCACAGACGACCGGTCAAGATGTGTTGACAGTCCGCCGGTCCGGCAATGCCTTGAGCACGGATTGGTCAAAGGCCGCCTCGGTTGTGCCGTCATCAACAGGAAAAGTGGTGGTGACCGGCGCGCCACTAAAGCCTGTTGTGGCCAAGCCGCTGAAGTTGGCAGTAGCTGCGGGTCTGCCCGCCCAGAAGCCCCAACACCTTATGCCAGCGGCCCCGAGTCGCGTGCCGCCGCTACCGGCCGTGCACCCCGGGCCGAAGCCAATTAAGGCGGCAAGCGCGCCAATGAGGTGGTATGTGCAGGTCGGGGCTTATACCAATAGTGACTATGCGATCGCTTTCGGACGAAGTTTGCGCGCCCAGGGCTTCCCAGCGCATGTGAAGCTGGCGCGACTCCCGGTCGGCCCAGGCTTGGTAGTAGTGCTTGGTCCTTATTCGCGGGCCCAGGCGCAACGGGCAAAGAAGGCTGTGGCGCGACGTGATAAGATTCAAGGAATTCTCATGCACACACCCGTAAGGGCAAAATGAACTGGCTTGATGTCGGGATTCTTATAATCGTCGGCCTCTTTGTTTTGGTTGGTGTGTTGCGTGGATTTATCGCTGAGTTGTTGTCGTTTTTGGCCTGGGTCGTCAGTTTTCTGGTAGCTTGGTTTTTTTCCGGCGATTTTACCGGTTGGTTCGCAGGCCATGTGCAAGACGCGAACATTCAGTCTGTTCTCGTTTTTCTCATCCTTTTTTTAGTGACTTTTGTCGCGATGGCGGTGGCTGGGCATTTTGTGCGCATCCTATGGCTGAAGAATAGCTCCAAGGCCGCCGACAGTGTCCTAGGGGGGCTCATGGGCTTTCTGAAGGGGAGCGCGGTCATCGTGGTGGTAGTTTTGCTTGCGGGCCTGACACCGTTTCCCACGGATAGCACGTGGCATGCGTCGGTTCTCGTGGGTTATTTTCAAGGTGCGGCGCTGTATGTGGCGCATTGGTTACCCGCAGACGTTGCTCACAGTCTGCGCTATAGCTAAACTGAGCAGCTTTCAGCGCTCCCCAAGGAGTCGCAAACCATGTGTGGAATAGTCGGTATTCTGGCGAAGGGCCCTGTGAACCAAGCCCTTTATGATGGGCTCACCGTCCTTCAGCATCGCGGTCAGGATGCGGCCGGTATTATTACGAGCGACGGCAACCGCGTCTATTTACGCAAGGATAATGGCCTTGTTCGCGATGTGTTCCAGGCCAATCATATGCTGGCTTTGCGGGGCACCATGGGGATCGGGCATGTGCGTTATCCCACGGCTGGCTGCGCCTCATCGGCCGAAGCCCAGCCCTTCTATGTGAACTCGCCCTTTGGTTTGGCGATTGCCCACAACGGCAATTTGACCAATGCCGCGGAGCTGCGCGATGAACTCTTTCGCGAAGACCAACGCCACATCAATACCGACTCGGATTCCGAGGTCCTGCTCAACATCTTCGCGCATGAGTTGCACGAGGTGGCGGGCGTTCGGTTGACGCCCGAACATATCTTTCGTGCGGTGGCGGCCGTGCACAGACGCTGCCGCGGGGCCTATGCGGCCGTGATCATGATATCGGGCTTTGGTATCGTCGCCTTTCGCGATCCGTGCGGCATTCGGCCGATTGTCTACGGGCGTCGCGATACCGATCAAGGCCCCGAGCATATGATTGCCTCGGAGAGCGTCGCCCTCGATGTCTTGGGCTACCGGCTGGTGCGTGACATTGAGGCCGGCGAGGCGCTCTTTATTGACATAAGCGGGAATCTCTACAACAAGCAATGCGCGGAGAAACCCTACCACTCGCCGTGTATTTTCGAGTATGTCTACATGGCGCGGCCGGATTCCATTATCGATGGGATTAGCGTCTATAAGGCGCGCCTGCGCATGGGTGAGAGGCTTGCGCGCAAGCTTTTACGCGAGTGGCCGGATCATGATATCGATGTGATCATCCCGATCCCGGATACGAGCCGGGCCGTTGCGTTAGAGATGGCCAAGGAGCTCGACGTCAAATATCGGGAAGGGTTCATCAAGAACCGCTATATAGGGCGCACGTTTATCATGCCGGGGCAGGCGCAACGCACGCGCTCTGTTCGCCAAAAGCTGAACGCCATTGATCTCGAGTTTCGTGGTAAGAACGTGATGTTGGTAGATGACTCTATTGTCCGGGGAACCACCTCCCTGCAGATCATTCAGATGGCACGGGAGGCGGGCGCGACCAAGGTCTATTTCGCGTCGGCAGCACCGCCCATTCGTTATCCGAACGTTTACGGTATCGACATGCCTTCGACCCGCGAACTGATCGCCACCGGGCGCACGGTCGGACAGATCGCCGAAAAAATTGGCGCAGACCGCGTTATTTATCAGGATCTCGAAGACTTGATCGGGGCGGCGCAGGAAGGCAATTCACAGATCACACATTTCGACACCTCGTGTTTCGACGGGATCTATGTGACAGGTGATGTCCACAAAGGGTATCTCGATCATATCGAGCAGATTCGCAGCGATGTGGCAAAGTGTGCAAACACCATGAATGATCTGATATCGACCGAGCTGCATACCTATTACTAAGAAGGATGGGCGATGGCAGAGGAGATTGTAGGCAAGCCGGAAACGCTCGCGATTCACACGGGACACCATCGTACCGACGAAGGCGAGCATAGCGAGCCTCTATTTTTGACGTCCAGTTACGTCTTCGAGGATGCCGCGCAAGCGGCCGACCGTTTTGCGGGACGAGCGCCCGGTAATATTTACTCGCGCACCGGCAATCCCACCGTACGCGTTTTCGAGGAGCGTCTGGCGGTCCTCGAAGGGGCCGAACGGGGGCTCGCCACGGCCTCCGGCATGGCCGCTATTCTGTCTGTGTGCATGGGTCTTTTGAAGGCCGGCGACCACATCGTGGCATCGCAAAGCCTGTTTGGGCCGACGATCGCTCTGTTTCAGATGTTGGCCCGCTTCGGGGTTACGACAAGTTTTGTGGCCCTGGATGACGTCGGCGCCTGGGAGCGTGCCTGCACGGATGCCACTCGCATCCTGTTTCTGGAAACGCCCTCCAACCCTTTGTGCGTCTTAGGGGATCTGGCAGCGCTGGCCCAAGTGGCCCATCGGCACGGGGCGCGGCTGGTGGTGGACAATAGCTTTTGTACCCCGATATTGCAGCGGCCGCTGTCCTTGGGGGCAGATCTTGTCGTCCACTCGGCTACCAAGTATATCGATGGCCAGGGGCGCGGGCTGGGCGGTGCCATATTGGGGGCCGATAGTGTAGTGACCGGCGAGATTTTTCCGTTCGTGCGGACCGCAGGTCCCGTCATGAGTCCGTTCAACGCCTGGATATTTTTGAAGGGACTCGAAACCCTGTCGTTGCGTATCAAGGCCCATAGCGAGCGAGCGCTGCTTGTCGCTAACTGGCTTTCCGAGCAACCTTTGGTTGAGGCAGTGTACTACCCCTATTTGCCGACACATCCCCAGTACGCGCTCGCCTGCGCTCAACAATCAGCGGGCGGCGGGGTGTTGTCATTTACCATACCAGGTGGCGTCAAAGAGGCGTTCGCTTTTGTGGATGCCTGTAAGTTGTTCTCGCTTACGGCCAATCTCGGCGATACTAAGACTACGATTACGCATCCCGCGACTACGACTCATGGGCGGTTGACGCCGGAGGACCGGAAGGCCGGAGGGGTGGGTGACAATCTTATCCGGTTGTCAATTGGGCTTGAGGACGTAGGTGATATGACCAACGACTTGCATCGGGGTTTTGCCGCCGTAGCGGCTTTGGGCTAGCTGGGAGATGTCGGTCGTGAGAGCCAAGGGTTGGTGGGTGCGCGTCTTAATCAAGCTAGGATTGGCGAGCTGGATATTGGTGCTCGCGTCATGCGCCAGAAGTGGGGTGCATGCGACGATTCTGTTCATGCAAGAGCGTGAATTGGGCGGCCCGGTGTTTCCGACGCGCATTATAGTCAGTAGTCGTTATGTTCGGATCGACCCCGATATCGGTACCGGGAATTACATCCTTTTCGACCGCAAGGAGCGGGTCATCTACAGCGTGGACACTGCAGATCGCACGATTCTTGTGATCCACAGCCACCCAGTGACCCTGGTTAAGCCCGCAACGCTTGTCGATGTTGTGCGGCGCGGGCATACGAAAGGGCAGTTTTTGGGGTACCCGCTCGTTCATTACCGGCTCTTTACCGCAGGCCGGCAATGCTACGATATCGAGGTGGCCCAACATCTTCTCCCGCATGCCGTCAAGGCGCTTAACGCTTATGCCGAGACCTTGGCCGGTGAGCAGGCCATCACTGCCGAAAACACGCCAGCAGGCCTTGAAACGCCATGCGATCTAGCAGACAACGTCTTTGACCCAGGACGCATATATGCGCAGGGGTTCCCGGTGCGGATGGTGGATACAGACAAGAACGAAAAGGTGTTGGTGAATTTTAAGCAGCACGTCGTCGTGGCGCGAAAGTTATTCGTTCTCCCCGCTGATTACGTCCGCTACAGCCCCGAGGAAATCCGCAACGGGGGTTAGCTTTTGGCCGCAAGGCCCCACTGTGAGTATGCTCGAGCCTTCATACCAGTCGCCTACTACTATCCGCGTGGCCTGGCCGCTACCGCTTGCTGCCGGGTAGATCCCAGGTCTATGGGTATGTCCATGGATCAGGCGAAGTGCCCGGTGACGGTCAAGGAGGGCGGTGACAGCGCCGGGGTTTACGTCAAGGATGGCGGCGTCTTTGGCATATGTGGCCTGACCGCTCTCGTGACGGAGCGCGTGCGCCATGGCTATGCGTTCCGATAAGGGGCGACTTAAGACCCGCCGCTGCCAGAGCGGGTCGCGCATTTGCGTACGCAAGGCGAGGTAGTCGTGGTCGTCAGTGCACAAGGCGTCGCCATGACTGAGGATGGTTGGGACCCCGTAGAGCGATAGCGGAGTGGGGTCTTCCAGCAACCGACAACCCGAGCGCTTGGCGAAGTCGGAACCGAGCAGAAAGTCGCGATTGCCGTGCATGACGGCGATGGCGAGCCCGGCATCGGTGGCGCGACGCAAAGCCGAAATGACTGGCGCAAATTCCGGTTCCTCGGCGCCGTCGTCACCCACCCAGTACTCGAAGAGATCGCCCAGAATATAAAGAGTCTCGATCCGTCCCTGCGCCTGTTCCAAGAATTGCTGGAGAAGGCCGATCGCCTCGGGCCGCTCGGCGGTCAGATGCAGGTCGGCAATAAAGGCTTGCGCCACCTAGACGACACGAACGGCGGTTATGATGACATCGCTCGCGGGGACGTCTTGATAGCCGCCACGGCTGGTTGTGGGGGCGCCCTTGATGGTGTCGACGACTTCCATGCCTTCGCTCACCTGTCCGAATACGCAATACCCCCAGCCCGTGGATGTGGGCGCGGTAAAGTTTAGGAAGTCATTGTCGGCGACATTGATAAAGAACTGGCTGGTGGCGGAATGCGGGTCGCTGGTGCGCGCCATGGCGATGGTGCCGCGACTATTGCGTAGCCCGTTGTTGGCCTCGTTGTCGATCGGCGGGCGGGTGGGTTTTTGCCTGAGGTCGGTCTCAAATCCTCCCCCTTGGATCATGAAGCCATCGATGATGCGGTGAAAGATCGTATCGGCGAAAAAGCCATCGCGCGCGTAGGCCAGAAAGTTGGCGACGGTCTTGGGGGCTTTTTCGGCATGGAGTTCAAGGACGATGACGCCGCGGTTGGTCTCGAGCTCTACCATAAGGGATCCTCTTAGAAGTTCCGCCACATTGTCGCCGACTTGGCGCGCTGGGGCAATGACGCGCTATCATAGGCCCCATGAATTCCCCGACAACCCGTTTCGCGCCGAGCCCCAGCGGCTTTCTTCATCTGGGCAACGTGCGCACTGCGCTTTTTAGCCTTTTGGCGGCGCAGCCGGACGGGCGATTCTTGATACGTATGGAGGATACGGACCGCGAGCGCGTTGATCGCCGTTTCGAAGACGCAGCCCTGGCCGATCTCGAATGGCTTGGGTTCGGGCCCTTTATTGATCGCGCGGCCATTCTCTATCAGTCAGCGCGCACCGCCATTTATGATGACTACCTAGCCAAGCTAGTGGCCGCAAAGCGGGCCTACCCCTGCTTTTGCTCGCCGGCCTCGCTGGCGGCTGAGCGCGCGGAGGCTCAGGCCCGAGGTCGCCCGCCGCGTTATTCGGGGCGCTGCGCCAAGCTTTCCGCAGCTGAGGCCGAGGCGCACTTAGCGCTCGGGGAGCACGCGGTCTGGCGGTTCCGGGTGCCAGCCGGGGAGCAGGTGGCGTTTCTCGATGTGGTACGCGGACCGCAGGTCGTGGCCACGGACTTGCTGGGCGATTTTGTGGTGCGGCGCACGAATGGTGAGCCGATGTTCTTCTTTACCAACGCTTTGGATGACGCCCTGTCGGGTGTGACCTTGGTGCTGCGCGGCGAGGATCATCTGTCGAACACCGCGCGCCAAATCCTCTTGCTCAAGGCGCTCGATCTACCGGTGCCCGAGTATGGCCACTTGCCATTGGTCTTGAATGAGGCCGGAGTGCCGCTTTCGAAACGCGATGGCGCCGGCAGCGTCGGCGCGTTGCGCGCGGAAGGGTTTTTGCCCACAGCGGTGATCAACTATCTGGCGCGTCTCGGTGCCGTCGTCGGCAGCGATGCGCTTTTGTCGATCCAGGATCTGGCGGCCGCGTTTGATCCGGCTCGGATCGGGCATGCCCCGGCGCGTTATGACCGCCAGCAACTCGTGCATTGGCAGCGCGTGGCGATGGCGCACGCGCCGGTCGACACCTTGCTCGGTTTTGTGCCGGCGAGCGTTCCGTTTGCGGATCGTATCCGGTTCGTGGAGGCGGTGCGCGCCAATGCCTTCTTTCCCTCGCAGTGGGTTCTGTGGGCGGAGATCATCTACGGAGAGGATGAGGCGCTGACGCCGGAGGCAGAGCTTGCCGTAGCCCACGTGGGCCCCGTTTTCTTTCGTCAGGCGGTGTCGTTTTTGGGTGCAGATGGAGCCGCGCCGGATTTGCCGCCGAGACTGAAAGCCTTGGGATTTTCCGGCAAGGCGCTTTTCCATGGGCTCCGCGGGGCCTTGACAGGTCGGCTTGCGGGCCCTGAACTGAAGGATATTTTGATGCTTATGCCAAGGGCGACCCTGGTGCGCCGCTTGGCCCGATTTGGGACACCCGATGGTGAAAATCTATAATACGCTTTCGCGAACGAAAGAGCCTTTAGTGCCGATCGAGCCGGGACACGTCCGGCTCTATGTGTGCGGAATGACGGTGTACGATCACTGTCATCTGGGCCATGGTCGCGTGTTTGTGGTGTTTGATATGGTGGTGCGATATCTGCGTAGCCAGGGATATCGGGTCACATACGTCCAGAATATCACGGACATCGATGACAAAATCATCGCCCGTGCGCGCGATCGTGGCGAGACCTTGGCTACCCTGACTGAACACTATATCGCGGCTATGAAAGAGGATATGGCCGCGCTTTTGGTGGCGCCGCCGGACTATGATCCCCGCGCCACCCACCATATCGACCAGATCACGGCCATGATCACAACGCTCATGGCCAAAGGCTACGCGTACCAGGGAAAAAACGGCGACGTCTATTACCGGGTAAGGCGATTTCCCCGTTATGGGCGCCTTTCTGGGCGCAGCGTAGATGATTTGAAGGTGGGCGCTCGGGTCGAGGCCGACGAGGCCAAGGATGACCCCCTGGACTTTGTGTTATGGAAGTCCGCGCGACCGGAGGAGCCCTCTTGGCCTTCGGCCTTTGGCGCGGGGCGGCCCGGCTGGCATATCGAATGCTCGGCGATGGCGACCCATTGTCTTGGGGACCATTTTGATATTCACGGCGGGGGTCTCGACCTTACCTTTCCGCACCATGAAAACGAGATTGCCCAGAGCGAGGCGGCGACCGGCGTGCCGTTTGCCAATATCTGGATGCACAATGGGTTTGTGCGCGTAAACGGCGAGAAGATGGCCAAGTCCCTTGGCAACTTTCTCACCTTGCGCGAACTGCTTACGGTATTTGACGGTGAGGTGCTCCGTTACTTCCTGCTCGCGAGCCATTATCGTAGCCCGCTCAATTATGATCAGGATGCCTTGGCGCAGGGCCAGGAGGCCTTGACGCGCCTCTATCAGGCCTTGAAGGATCTGCCAATCGCGGAAGCGGGGGACGGTGGCGAGTATCGGGAGCGGTTTCAGGCGGCGATGGATGATGATTTCAATACCCCCGGGGCCCTGGCGGTGCTGTTCGACTTGGGCCACGCCATTCAGCGCGCGCGCGAACAGCAGGATATGGGGGAGGCCGCGCGCCTAGGCGGCATACTGCGTCGTTTGGGCGGTATCCTGGGGCTGTTGTCGCGGCCGCCGACGGCCTTTCTGCAAAGGGGTGGCGATCACCAGGAGATCGAGGCCCTGATTGCCGAGCGCAATGAGGCTCGGCGTCTGCAGGCATGGGCCCGCTCCGATGCCTTGCGCGAGGAGCTGAAGGGCCGGGGGGTCATCCTCGAAGATACCGCCGCAGGGACCGTGTGGCGCCGATCCTAACGAGGCGCCGGGCACTAAATAGGTTCTTTTGGTCATGAGGCCTTGACCACCGGCCCCCCTTACCCGAAAATCAAAGGTTTCAAAAATCAGACTATGATTGCGGGGTGATGTCTTTGGAACTCACGGGTGCGGAGATTCTCGTTCGGTGCCTTCGTGATGAAGGCGTGGAATACCTCTTTGGGTATCCGGGCGGCGCGGTTTTGCATATCTACGACGCGCTTTATAAACAGGATGACATAAAGCACATCCTGGTTCGTCACGAGCAGGGTGCCACCCATGCCGCAGACGGCTATGCCCGCTCGACGGGCAAGCCTGGGGTCGTGCTCGTAACCTCGGGTCCGGGCGCCACCAATGCGGTTACGGGTATTGCGACTGCCTATATGGACTCGGTCCCGCTGGTTGTTTTTACCGGCCAAGTGATGACTAGCCTGATTGGTGATGACGCCTTTCAAGAGGTGGATGCGGTCGGCATCACCCGCCCGTGTGTGAAGCACAATTTTTTGGTGAAGGACGTGCGCGATTTGGCCTCGGTCGTCCGCAAGGCCTTTCATGTCGCGACCACGGGCCGTCCGGGCCCGGTCGTTGTGGATATCCCCAAAGATATCACGGCGCATAAGACGACCTATGTGTTTCCTAAGGATCCGACCCTGCGTTCCTACAAGCCGGTGACAGACGGAGATCCCGCGTTGATTCGCAAGGCCACCGAGATCGTGCTTCTTGCTAAGCGCCCCATGGTTTATGCGGGCGGCGGCGTGGTTTTGGGGAACGCGGCCGCTGAACTGACCGAACTCGTGCGGTGGATGGGCGCCCCGTGCACCAATACCTTGATGGGCCTGGGGGCCTTTCCGGGCACCGACCCGTTGTTTGTCGGTATGTTGGGCATGCATGGGACCTATGAGGCCAATATGGCCATGCACGAATGTGACGTGCTGCTGGCGATCGGGGCGCGGTTCGATGACCGCGTGACAGGTGATCTCGACAAGTTCTGCCCCAATGCCCGGATTATCCACATCGATATCGATCCGGCCTCCATCCAAAAGAACGTTCCGGTCGAGATCGCGATCATAGGCGACGCGCGCCTCGTGATGCGCGAGATGATTACGGCTCTCAAGGCCTCGGGCAAACACCTAGATAAGTCTGCCTTGGCGGCCTGGTGGCAGAAGATCAACGATTGGCGTGCGCGTCTGTGCCTTGAATATGATCGTACGAATACCGAAGTGATCAAGCCGCAGTTTGTGCTAGAGACGCTCTATCGGTTGACCGCCGGGGAGGCGTTCGTGACCTCGGACGTGGGCCAGCACCAAATGTGGGCGGCGCAGTTTTATAAGTTTAACAGGCCGCGGCAGTGGATTAATTCGGGAGGTCTTGGCACGATGGGCTTTGGTCTACCGGCCGCCATGGGCGTGCAGCTCGCACATCCCGGCGAGACCGTGGCCTGCGTCACCGGCGAGGCGAGTATTCAGATGTGTATTCAGGAGCTGTCGACCTGCAAGCAGTATGGTTTGCCGATCAAGATCATCAATCTGAACAACCGCTATATGGGGATGGTGCGGCAGTGGCAGGAGTTCTTTTATCAGAGCCGCTACTCGCATTCTTATCTTGAGGCGTTGCCGGATTTTGTGAAGCTGGCCGAAAGCTATGGGCATGCGGGACTGCGCATCGACAAACCTAGCGACGTGGAGGCGGCCTTGAAAGAGGCCTTTGCGCAACGTGATCGCTTGGTCTTTCTCGACTTTATCACCGACCAAACAGAGAATGTTTATCCTATGATAGCAGCAGGATCTGGTCACCATGAGATGCATCTGGCGACAGATCGCGAATTGGCCTGATGCGACATATCATTTCAATTCTCTTAGAAAATGAGGCCGGGGCCTTATCACGGGTTGCCGGGTTGTTCTCCGCGCGGGGCTATAACATCACCTCGCTTACGGTGGCACCGACCGAGGATCCCAGTCTCTCGCGCATGACGCTTGTCACGAGCGGGTCGGAGGCCGTGGTCGATCAAATTCGAAAGCAGCTGAATAAGCTTATCGATGTGGTGAAGCTCGTCGATCTGACCGACAATCGGCGGATCGAGCGGGAAATGCTGCTGATCAAGGTGTCCGCGGAAGGCAGCGAGCGTGACGAAATAAAGCGTCTCTCGGACATTTTCCGGGGGCGCATTATCGACGTTACGGAGCGGGTGTATACCATCGAACTGACGGGGGATGGCGATAAGCTTGACGCCTTTATTTCCGTCGTCGACTCGCGCCGTATTTTAGAGGTGGTCCGTTCTGGCGTGATCGGTATTGCTCGCGGCAATGTCACCTGCACCCCTGATGCCCCATAATCGTGTTTCAACCAAAACGGCCCGGCATAGAGCCTAGGGCGAGGAAATTGCATGCAAGTTTATTATGATAAAGATGCTGACTTGAACCTGATCCGCAAAAAGAAGGTGGCGGTTATCGGTTATGGTTCCCAAGGACACGCTCACGCAAACAATTTGAAGGATTCTGGCGTCGATGTGGTGGTCGGTCTGCGGCCCGGGTCGGCCTCGGCTGCCAAGGCCGAGCGCGCGGGTCTGACCGTCAAATCGGTTGAGGAGGCTGTCAAGGACGCGGATTTGGTGATGATTCTAGCGCCAGATGAGTTACAGGCTGGAATCTATCAGAAAATGGAGCCGCATCTGAAAAAGGGCGTGGCTCTGGCCTTCGCGCATGGTTTTAGTATCCACTTCGGTCGCATCAAGCCGCGCCCGGATATGGATGTCATCATGATTGCGCCTAAGGGGCCAGGCCATCTGGTGCGTTCGACATTTACCCAAAACGGCGGCGTGCCGTGCCTGATCGCGGTCAGCCAAGATGCTTCGGGCAACGGGCAGGCGCTTGCGCTTTCCTATGCTGCGGCTATTGGCGGTACGCGCGCGGGCGTGATCGCGACCACGTTTAAAGAAGAGACCGAGACCGATCTGTTCGGTGAGCAGGCGGTCTTGTGCGGCGGGGTGACATCCTTGGTCCAGGCGGGCTTCGAGACCCTGACCGAGGCGGGCTATGCCCCGGAGATGGCGTATTTCGAGTGTTTGCATGAGCTAAAACTGATCGTCGACCTCATGTATGAGGGGGGTATCGCCAATATGCGCTATTCGATCTCCAATACGGCCGAATATGGCGATTTGACGCGCGGGCCGCGGATCGTGAATGAAGCCACCAAGGCGGAGATGAAGCGTATTCTGAGCGAGATCCAGTCAGGCGAGTTCGCGCGCGAGTGGGTGGCGGAAAATGAGACCGGCGGCAAGCGTTTCCCGGAATTGCGCGCAAAGGCCGCCCAGCATCCCATCGAAGAGGTCGGGAATCGCCTGCGTAGCATGATGCCCTGGATCAAGGCCAATAAGATCGTCGACAAAGAGAAGAATTGAGTACTCCTTTGTCGGATATCGCTCACGGTACCCCCAAGGGGGCGCCGATTCTGGCGCGCGAAGGCTGGGGCCATAGCACGGTGGCCGTCGGCCTAGCCGCCGCACTGACGTGGTGGCAAGGATGGCTTGTGGCCCTACCCTTGTGGTTGGTGGCGGTCTTCGTGCTGCAGTTCTTTCGCGACCCGCGGCGTGTGTTGGCGGTCGGCGCGGACATGGTCTTGTGTCCCGCCGATGGTCGGATTATCGCTTTAGGACCTACCGAAGACCCCTACCTCAGGCGTCCGGCGGTCAAGTTCAGCATTTTCATGAACGTGTTCAACGTCCATTCCAATCGCCTTCCTGTCAGCGGGCGCGTACGCAAACGGTGGTACAGTCCTGGGCACTTTTTCAACGCATCGCTCGATAAGGCCTCCGAGCATAACGAACGCAATGCGTTGTGGATCACGACCCCGACCGGGGACGATATTGTTGTCGTCCAGGTCGCGGGGCTTATCGCCAGACGGATTTTGTGCTATGCCAAAGAAGGTGATGTCGTCGCCTCGGGAAATCGTTATGGGTTCATTCGATTCGGTTCGCGAGTCGATGTCTATCTTCCGGTCGGAGCCCGCGCCGAGGTGGGTCTTGGGGATAAGGTGAGAGCCGGCTCGCAAGTGCTTGCACGATTGCAACCAGAGGCCCAGGGCGTGGTCTTAAAGGAGGCGTAATGGACGATAAACGCAAGGGTATTTACATACTGCCCAATCTCTTTACTACTGCGGCACTGTTTGCCGGATTCTACGCCATTGTGCAGGCAATGAAAGGACAATTCTGGCCGGCATCGGTCGCGGTCTTTATTGCCATGATCATGGACGGGCTCGACGGACGAGTAGCGCGCTGGACGCACACGGAGAGCGACTTTGGGGCGCAGTACGACAGCCTGTCGGATATGGTGTCGTTTGGTTTGGCGCCGGCGCTTGTGGTTTACGAATGGGCCCTGTCGGGGTTGGGCAAGCTGGGCTGGCTCGCCGCATTTATTTATTCGGCAGCGGCGGCATTGCGACTGGCGCGTTTTAACATCGAGGCCGATTCGGACCGTAGGATGTTTTTCCACGGCCTACCAAGTCCGGCGGCAGCAGCCGTAGTCACGGGGCTCGTGTGGGTGATGCAGAGATACGGCGAACCAAGTTTGTGGCTTAGGGGCGTGGCGCTGGTGATTACGGTGCTTGTCGGGGCCGCCATGGTCAGTAATATTCGTTATCACAACTTCAAGCATATCGACCTCAAGGGGCGCGTGCCCTTTATCTCGGTACTGGCCGTCGTGCTCACTTTTGTATTGATATCGCTCGATCCGGGGCGAGTCTTGTTCGGGCTGTTTTTCTGTTACGCTTTGTCAGGCCCCATTAATGCTTTGTTCCGGCATTATCGTCGGTTCCTGCATAGGCGCCGACAAGACGATGCCCATGACAAGCCACCCCATTCGCGAGGTCATCTCTAAGTCGGTATCACGTAGCGCTTAGGTCGGGTCGATGGCGATGTATTTTTAGCGGAATTGTGGCGCGAGTCTGACGGGCCCTGGTGTAAGGACGGCGGTTTCTTCGCATACTTAGGTGAGTGAGAGTGGAATGACCGATCAGCTACTGGTATTTGATACCACATTGCGCGATGGCGAACAGAGCCCCGGGGCGTCCATGACCTGCGAGGAAAAGGTGAGGATCGCTCGGGCCCTGGAGCGGTTGCGAGTCGATGTCATTGAGGCAGGTTTTCCGATAGCAAGCCCGGATGATTTTCGGGCAGTGAAGGCGGTGGCCGAGGCCATAACGAATAGCCGGGTCTGCGGATTGGCCCGGGCTCTCACGAAAGACATCGATCGGGCGGCCGAGGCGTTGAAGCCGGCCAAAGCGGGCCGCATCCATACCTTCATTGCCACGTCCCCCATCCATATGCGCGAAAAGTTGCGTATGAGTCCGGACGATGTCCTGGCCAATGCCGAAAAAGCCGTGCGGTATGCCCGCCAATTCACAGACGACGTAGAGTTTTCCGCCGAGGATGCGGGGCGCTCGGACCCAGATTTCCTGTGTCGGGTGATGGAGGCGGTGATTGCAGCCGGGGCCCGTACTGTCAATATCCCGGATACCGTGGGCTACAGCGTGCCCGCGCAGTTCGGAGAGCTCATCGCCTCGCTCAGAAACCGCGTGCCGAACGCCGATCAGGCGATCTGGTCGGTGCATTGCCATAATGATCTGGGTCTTGCGGTAGCCAACTCTTTGTCGGCGGTCTTGCATGGTGCGCGCCAGGTTGAGTGCACGATTAATGGGCTTGGGGAGCGGGCAGGGAACGCGGCCCTGGAAGAGGTTGTGATGGCGGTGCGGACAAGGCGCGATGTCTTTGTCTGTGATACAGGTATCCAGACTGCGCATATTGTCGCGGCGAGCCGATTGGTTTCGACGATCACGGGGTTTGCCGTACAGCCAAACAAGGCCATTGTGGGGGCGAATGCGTTTGCGCACGAGGCCGGCATCCATCAAGACGGGGTTATCAAGAATCGCGAGACATACGAAATCATGCGGGCCGAAGACGTAGGTTGGAGCGCCAATCGCATGGTGTTGGGTAAACACTCAGGGCGCAACGCGTTCCGGGCTCGCTTGACCGAGATCGGCATTACCCTAAAAGATGATGCCGCGGTGAATCAGGCGTTTGCGCGCTTCAAGGAGTTGGCGGATAAAAAGCATGAGATCTTCGACGAAGACCTTCAGGCATTGGTGAGCGAAGAGGCGCTGGAGGCGGTAGAGACCGTGAAGCTGGCGAGTCTTGAGGTGGCCTCCGGTACCGAGACCAAGCCGCATGCCCGGATTCGTCTCCTGTGGGACGGCCAGGAACGGGAGGCGCAAGCCGATGGCGGAGGGCCCGTCGATGCGGCTTTTCGGGCCATCGAGGAGATAATGGCCAGCGGGGCGTCTTTGTCGCTTTATGCCGTGAATGCCATTACGAGCGGTACGGATGCCCAAGGCGAGGTCACTGTGCGCCTGGAGCGTAACGGTCGCATCGTCAATGGCCACGGGGCGGATACCGACATCGTTCTGGCCTCGGCCAAGGCCTACCTCAATGCCCTCAATAAATTGCTTGTCCCGGATAACCGGACCCACCCTCAGCAATCCCATCCAGAAGTTTAATTTCGAGCATCAAGCGCGCGGTTTGTCGCGTGCTTGATGCCTGTTCGTTCGGCGATCAAGGCCCAAGATCGCATGTGATCACGTCGGTTCGCCGGGGGTGAGGGGGATGCTGGCGGGCTGTTCAGGAACTTCTTGGTATTTCCGGACTCTCACTGGATAAGCATGGGGCTAGGGTTGGGCTTTGGACGAATGGGCTTGAGCCCCCGTAGTTTTGTGTGGTGGTGTTAGGATGACGCCAGAAAAAAGGATTTTCGACAGGATGTCGAGGCAGGAGTGTAGGGTTGGGATACCCAAAGGGTCGCCAAGGATGTCGTCAGTAAGGATGCTGAAGGGCCCTTTTTAAATGCGAGTGTGTGCAAGAGGGGCGGCAAGGAGGCCGCCCTCTTTTTTTTCCTCTTCATACTGTATATATTAACAGCATGTCATTCCTTACACCTCGCCAGCAACAAGTCTTGGATTGGATCCGAGAGCGGATTCACGTTACAGGGCGGCCGCCCACCCGGGCGGAAATTGCCGCCGCGCTCGGTTTTCGGTCGATCAACGCCGCCGAAGGGCATGTTCAGGCTTTGGCGCGCAAAGGCGCGATTCTTCTGACACCGGGGACCTCGCGCGGCATTCGTTTGCCGACCGCGCGCGCGGAGGGTGTACCGGTCATAGGACGGGTGGCGGCGGGGCAACCGATTCTCGCAGAGGCCCATATCACAACCTATCACCGCATTGATCCGGCCATCTTCCGGCCCAGGGCCGATTATTTCCTGAGTGTTGTGGGCGACAGTATGCGGGATGCCGGGATCTGGGATGGTGATCTATTGGCAGTTCATAAGACCCCCACGGCCCGTAGTGGGCAGATCGTGGTAGCGCGTCTGGAAGATGAGGTGACGGTCAAGCGATTGAGTCTGCGGCCGGGGCAGGTCGTGTTATTGCCGGAGAATCCTGCCTACGCGCCGATGGTCTTGGGTCCCCAGGATAACGTAGTCATTGAGGGGATCGGGGTAGGGGTGTTGCGAACAGGCATAGGCGCGCTATGAGGTCCGTGCCGGTGACATTGGCAGGGACCGGCGTACGCCTAGGCCTACCTTGTGCCGAGGCCGTGACGATGTCTACCGGCTTTTCGGAACTCGATCAACGTCTAGACGGGGGAGGTTGGCCGGCCGGAGTGCTCACGGAATTGCGCATCGGGCACGCGGGTATCGGCGAACTGCGTTTGCTGATGCCGGTGTTGGCGCCGCTTAGTCGCAAGGCTCACGTGCTCTGGGTGGCGCCGCCTTATAAGCCCTATGCGCCCGCCCTGGTCGCACAAAAGATGGCTTTGGAGCGCTTGATTCTTGTGTATCCGAGGACACATAGGGAGGCGCTGTGGGCGGTAAGCCAGGGACTTCTCAGCCCGTCGATTGGGGCTGTGGTCAGTTGGTTTCCCGCTATCCGAGAAGGGGAGTTTCGGAATCTGCAGCGGCGGGCGTCTGAGGGTCATCACTGGGCCTTCTGTTTTTTGCCGGAGACCCTCGCGCCGCGTCCCTCACGCTTGCGCTTGGCCCTACGGCCCACACATGAGGGGCTGCGCATTGTCTTTTCGAGAAAGGCCAAACGTCCGCTAGCGCCCCTTGTCATTACGCTCTAGATAAGCGGCGCCCTTGTGCTGTGGCTTGCCGTTGTTTTGCCAATGTTGCCCCTGGAGGTATTTGGTCTGCGCCAGGCCCCGTTTGGGGTGGTGGATGGGCGAGTATTGATCGCTTGTGACGCCAAGGCCCGAAGCTACGGTCTTTCCCCAGGCCTATCGGTGACCCAGGCCTGTGTTGCATGCCCCACTCTGTCTTTGCAGGCCCGCGACCGATTGGCCGAGGCCACGCTGCTGGAAAATCTGGCCGTCTTTGCGTATCGCCTGAGTCCGCGCGTGGTCGTAAAGTCTGCGGGCCTCCTGATGCACTTTACCGACAAGATGAGCCCGGTGGGGGATCCGCACACCCTGTTCTCCCGAGTCGCACGGCAACTGGAGGATTTGGGCTACCAAGCGGAGCTGGCTATAGCTCCCACGGCCGCTGCGGCGTGGCTCTGCGCAAGCTCCGGCACACGTTCTATATGGATGGCGCACGATGACTGGCGCACCGCTTTGCGGTCGCTGCCCATAACGGGACTGACACTGGCCAAGGTCGTGCACGATGCTTGCGCGGATCTCGGATTGTCGCTTGTCGGCGAGCTGTTGGACTTGCCGCGCGCAGGCCTTAGTCGTCGATTCGGGCCGGATGTCGTCCAGGCGTTGGAGAGGCTTAACGGCGAGCGGCCGGAGCTGGATGTCTCTTGGGTGCCACCCCCCCTGTTTAGGCGCCGACTCGTATTTTCTTTCGCCATAGATACAGAGGAGGCCTTGCTCTTTGGTATCCACAGGGTCGTTCGTGAGTGGGTTCTGGTCCTGCGCAGTCGCGATGCCCGAGTCAGTCAATTTACCGTTGAGATGGGTTGCGCTGACCGCACTGTGCACTCAGAACGATTTACGCTTGTGCATCCCGAGCGAAGTGCACAGGTTTTGATGAGGCTTGTGCGCGAGCGGTTGCGTGACTGGCGACCGTCGGCCGCCATTACCTCCGTCGCGGTGGCGGCGCCCTTGGAGGTATCGACGGAGGGAAGCCTCTCTTTCTGCCATGAAGAGATGCGGCTCGATGACGGTTTTAAGGAACTCCTAGATCGCCTTCATGCGCGCCTCGGCAGGGAGTCTGTGCGCACCTTGTCTTGGTATCCGGATCACAGGCCGGAACGATCCGCACTCGAGGGCCCTTGGCCGTCGCAGGGATTACCGGCGCATATGCCGATTTTGCGTGATCGTCCCTTGTGGCTGGTGGATCCGCCAAAACCACTGGATGTTATTCATGACACGCCTCAATCATCTGGACCGTTGCGCCTCGTCGCGGGCACCGAACGCCTGGAGACGGGATGGTGGGATGGCCCCGTGGTGCGTGATTATTTTATCGCCGTAAATGATCGAAACGAACGATTGTGGGTATTCCGATCCGCCGACGGCCACTGGTTTTTGCAGGGATATTTTGGGTAATGTCCTATAGCGAACTGCACTGCCTAAGCCATTTTAGTTTCTTGCGCGGTGCCTCTTCGCCAGAGGAACTCGTCAAGAGGGCCTCGCGTTTGGGGTACCAAGCCTTGGCAATCACCGATGAATGTTCGCTCTCCGGCGTGGTGCGCGCGCATAGGGCCGCACAAGAGTGTGGGTTGCGGTTGATCATCGGCGCTGAGATTACCGTCAGCGAGGGAATAAAGTGTGTGGTGCTCGTGCGTCACGAGCGCGGGTACGCGGAATTGGTAGCGCTCATAACCCAGGGTAGGCAGGCAGATAAAGGTCACTACGATCTGCGATTGGCGGACCTTTATGGTCTGACGGATTGTTGTCTGGTCTGGTGTCCGGGCCCGGATGCCAGCTTAGACGACCTAGTGGTGCCATTGGCGAGGGCCTTAGGGACGCGTTTTTGGATAGCGGGAGAATTGCATAGAATGGGCTGCGATTCGGCCCACAAGAGACGCCTTAGCGCCTTGTCGTTGCGGTTGGGTCGGCCGATCGTCGCGGCCGGGGACGTACACATGCATGCGCGTGGCCGCCGCGCACTCCAAGATACGATGACGGCGATTCGTTTGAAGACGCCCCTATCGCAGGCGGGATTTGCGCTTTTTCAAAATGGCGAGCGCCACCTGCGAGACGTATCTATCCTAGAGGAGCTGTATCCAAAAGACTGGCTGCGCGAGACGGAAGTCATTGGCGAGGCCTGCTTGTTCTCCCTGTCAAATCTTAAGTATCACTATCCGCGCCAAGCGCGTAGTGCGCGGCATTCCTTAGGTCAGCTGGTGAGGCTCACCCGCATCGGTCTTAAGAATCGTTATCAGAATGGTGTGCCGGATTCCGTGTGGGCGCTTGCGCGCCATGAACTGGCCATTATTGGCGAGCTGTCTTATGCGGATTATTTTTTGACAGTGTACGACATGGTGAGATTTGCGCGCTCGCGCGGGATCCTGTGTCAGGGGCGGGGGTCGGCTGCTAACTCTGTTGTGTGTTATGCCTTGGGCATTACGGCCGTCGATCCGGCGCGACTTCATGTGTTGTTCGAGCGGTTTGTTTCACGAGAACGCAACGAGCCGCCGGATATTGATATTGATTTCGAGCACGAGCGGCGAGAAGAGGTCATCCAGTATCTCTACGCGCGTTACGGGCGTGATCATGCGGCCATGACGGCTAGCATCATAACGTATAGGGCGCGTAGCGCGTTGCGTGATGTCGCCAAAGCACTTGGCTGCGATGCGGTGCTCGTAGATCGCTTGGCGGGCCTGTTGGGTTGGTGGGAAGAGGCCGATATCTTAAACGAGCGCTTAGCGGAAAACGGCTACGACGTGCGCAACCCACCTTTTCGTCAGCTCGTAGCCTTGGTGCGCGATTTGGTTAGTCGTCCGCGTCATCTCTCGCAGCACACCGGGGGAATGGTGTTATCGCAGGAGACCTTGGCGGGACTGATCCCCATAGAGCGCGCAGCGATGCCGGGACGCACCGTACTGCAGTGGGACAAGGACGATCTGGATGCGCTGCGGATCATGAAGGTCGATTGTCTGGGGCTTGGCATATTGACGGTCTTGCGCAAGGCCCTGGCGCTCATGAGCGATCATGGACTCGGTCCCTGCGATCTCCATGAGATTCCCGCCGAGGATCCGGTCGTCTATCAGATGATATCGGCCGCCGACACTATCGGTGTATTCCAGATCGAATCCCGCGCCCAGATGGCACTGCTACCGCGCCTTAAGCCGCGGACGTTCTATGATCTCGTTATTCAGATTGCGATTGTACGCCCAGGACCCATACAGGGGCGCATGGTCCACCCCTATCTGCGTCGTCGCACAGGTCTTGAGGCCGTAGTCTACCCAAGCCCCGAGATCGAGGCGGTTTTGGCGCGGACTCTGGGTATCCCGCTTTTTCAAGAACAGGTGATAAAGCTTGCGGTGGTGGCCGCGGGGTTCACGCCGGGCGAGGCAGATGAGTTGCGTCGGGCCATGGGGGCCTGGAAGAGGGAGGGGGACTTGGAGGCCTTCAAGGCGCGCTTTCTGCAGGGCATGCGGGCGCGCGGCTATAGCGAGGACTATGCGGCCAGTCTCTACCAGCAGATCCGCGGCTTTGGCGCCTATGGTTTTCCCGAATCCCACGCCGCGAGCTTTGCGTTACTCGCATATGCGAGCGCCTGGCTCAAGTGTTATGTCCCGGACATCTACCTCTGCGCGCTTTTGAATAGTCAGCCGATGGGGTTCTATGGACCATCACAGCTCATAGCCGACGCGCGTCGTCACGGTGTGCGCATCCTGCCCCCTGATGTCCGGTATAGCCAGGCGGCGAGCATTGTGGAGGCAGGTCCTAACGGGCGGGCGGTGCGCTTAGGCTTAGGTCTCATAAGGAGCTTGCCGCGTGTGAGTGCTAGCCAATTAGGTGACCTTGGTGCCGAGTCTCGCTCCTCATTGCCGCGTCTGGCAGCGGAGTCCCGGCTCTCGCGTGCCGATGGCGCGCGTTTGGCGCGGGCCGGAGCGCTAGCAGGATTGTGCGGATCACGGCCGCAGGCGCTATGGAAAAGCTGGGACATCCAGCCGTCGCTACCGCTGTTTGCGGACCCTGAAGAGCCCGTGGCTTGGCGTCGCAAGGGCTCTTATGCTGCCGAGGTGGGGGCGGATTATCGTGCCCTGGGGTTTTCTTTGCGCGGTCATCCCATTGCCATCATAAGACAAACGCTCGCCCCCTCCATTATGGCTGTTGCGACACTGGCGGGCGCGCGCCGCGGATCCATCGTCACTGTGGCAGGCCTCATCATCACCCGGCAACGCCCCGCCTCGGGCAAGGGCCTCATCTTTTTGTTGCTCGAAGATGAGACGGGTACCGCGAACGCCATTGTATATCCGGCGGTGGCCGTGGCATTTCGGTCGTTGTTATTGCGGGCCAGGATGGTATTGGTCACAGGTAGGATCGAGCGGACACCAGACAATGTGCAGCACATACTTGTCAGTCAGTTGGCGCGGCTGCCAACCTAGGAGCTTGACAGCCGCGCCGCCATGCGTGCGCAGGGATTGCCTGCACTGCAGGCGATGTAGTTAGCTGAGCTACAAGATGCCAAGCTCAATCGCCTTCTTTATACAGGCGCGCCGACTTTTTGTGCCGATCTTATTGCGAGTCGCGTCGAGATGCTCTTCCACAGTCTTTATGGAGATGGACAGTTGAGTACCGATCGCCTTATAACTCAAACCTTGGGCAAAAAGCGCTAAAACCTCTCGCTGACGCGGCGTCACTCCGTGCGACATGCGACGTTTGTTGCCGACCAAACGGCCGAGCTCACGCGCAATGGAGCGTGCCAGAGCCAGCCGCTCATGTATGGGCCCATCACTCGTCGAAATATCAAGGCATCCGACAAGATCACCATCGGAGCTTACGATGGGTGCGGCCGCGCATGACCAATCGTGAAAGAAGTGGCACAAATGCTGATTACCGCTTAGGGCGACGGGTCCCTGGGTGGCAAGCGCCAACGCCACTGCGGTGGTCCCGGCGCTACCTTCCCCGAGCGATGTGCCTGGTACTAGGCCAAAATCGTTCGCCGCCGCGACGATCTCCGGATGGGACCATAGACCCAGGATGCGCCCTTCTGCTTGCGTGAGTATAAAAAGGTTTGAGGTTCCTTTGAGGTCCGCCATGTATTCTTCGACAACGAGTCGACCATAGGCGAGGAGCCGCGCGTTGCGCTGAAGAAGATTCTTGGTTTCGCCATCACCGAAGGTGTCGCGGACACGTTCTTGATATTCGGATACCTCATAATCCCGGCACCGTTCATAGGACTGAGCCAGGATATCTGGCGTCACGATGCCGAAATCTTCTGATGCGCGTGTTGTTTGTATCGATTTCCACATATACCCTCCCTGATAGTACGCTCATAAATGACATATCGGGGCAGCGGATAGTGTCTACCATCATGGTAGAAATGCAGGAGACATTCCAGTGCCCCTTCATGGGACAGGCCAATGGCCGCACCCACACTATCGTGATAGCGCAAACATGAGTCAACCTGAGGAAATAGACAGGTATCTGGGGTGTCTGCGGAGCTATGGTGTTATACGGGCAATGGATGGTTCCGGACCGTCAGTAACGATCTCATCATAAGAAACGGATGCGGGCAGGGTGTGTGTTTGACGCCATAAATCAGCCAAATTCCGCTTATGCGCGGCCGGCAACTTCTTGATGTGCGCCTCTAGGCGGCTGGCCTCGGATCGGTCGATGCAGGCCTTGGCGCCTAGCATCCGGTACGGTTTGTTCAGGCGGGTGTACATGGCGCCTTTACCGTGCCGGTGCTGCCGAAATCGGCGTTCGAGGTCGACGGTGATCCCCGTGTAAAGGCGGCCATTTGCGCATTCGAGGACATAGACAAACCAAGGCGATGATTCCGGCACAGCAGGGCCTCTGGCTGATCGAAGAGAGAAGTGTGGCTCAAGCGGGCCCTGGATCATAGGGCCTTGGGTCCTCCGAAGTCCATATTGGCTTTAAGTTTCCCACCGCCCAGGCCGCTCGTGTCTTAGCTCTGGCCGGCCGCCCTTGATTGCGGTCAAGGAGCGCGGTCGGGCAGACACTGAACAATGACGTGGCTCTGAATGGGCAGCGAGGGTGCGCCAAGACGAATATGAATGCGGTCTTGGGGCCAGAGGCTCGGGGATCTGGGGCTAGGCGCTGCATGGACCACCTAATGGGGATGCGAGGACAAGTAATGACAAACACGGAAAAAGAGGTGCAATTGCGCACTGATGAAGAGGGCTATCTGATTGATCCTGCGGATTGGAGCGAGGCCGCGGGGGAGGAGCTGGCACGGATCGAGAACATCACACTGGGCGCCGAACACTGGCAGGTAGTGCATTTTATGCGGGAGTTTTTTGACGAGCGCCAGGTCGCCCCGGATGTCCGATTTGTCATAAAGCATTTGGCGGGATTAGGGATGGGGCCTGCGGCTCGATCCCGCCTGTTCGAGCTGTTTCCCTACGGTTACGTGAAGCAGGCGTGCAAGATTGCCGGCATGCGCCGCCCGCGTGGGTGGAGCACGGGGTGAGAGCAAGCGGCGCCCGCAGGAGCGGGCGCCGCTTGATTCCTGGCCTCTCAGTTTTCCATGCCGATGCGAGTCCACGAAGCTCGCGGCCGGTTTTGTCCGTTTAACGGTGACCGCTTCGCCGGTGGGCGGATCGGTCTGCCGATGCGCAGAATCCCCCCTATACATACCCCATTTCACCATCACCATACTGGTGATCAACCCCCCCAAGATGGTGATAAAAGAGCGGACCCGTTATCAGAAAGGCCGTGTAGATACACGCTTTCTTATGCTGGCCCAAGTATTGCTAAGTAGGGAGCCAAGAGTTTGTGGGCCCAGAGCTGGGAACGGTGTCATGTTTGGCTGCGGATCGCCGCTCGATTTTGGCCGGGCGGTCTGTGTCAGGCGCCCTTCCAAGCGCACTGTTGCACCTGACATCATGGTTCTCGGTATCGGTGTGGGCGGATCGTCGATGAATTGAGAAAAGTGGGGGGTTACGTTGTGGATTTCTTTAAAAAGTCTCTAGATCCGATCATAGCCTTGGCGATTATCGCGGTATTCGATGTGCTTCTCTTCCAGATCGTTGGTGCCTGGACGGTCGGTGGCGGGGAGACCATGATCGCGGGGCTATTCGTTCGATCCCTGATCGGCGCAAAGGCCATGAATCACATACCATTTTGGCGCTTAGTGTTTACGCCCACTTGGGCCTACTGGAAGATTTATATCAGTCTCGGCATGGGGTTCGGCGCGCTCGTGAGCGCGATCCTGAGTAAGGAATTTTACTGGCGCGTCCCCAAGCACTTGTCGGAATGGATACTGATTACGATTGGCGGTTTGCTGATGGGTATCGGCATCCGGCTGTCGTTTGTCTGCAATGTCAGTACCTTTCTCGGGCTTACGCCGGAGATGAACTTAGGCGGCTACCTTGCGGTCAGCGGCCTTGTTATCGGGGCCTGGGTCGGTACCTGGGTCTATAAGAAAGTTCTGGAGGCTTGATTTATGATTACGACTGATGGTCAATGCCTTGCCGCATTTATCTTTGGAACGACGGTCGGGGTCTTAGTGCAGCGTTCGCGCTGGTGCAACACGTCGGCGCTACGCGACGCGATGCTCTTTAAAAGTTATCGCAACACCAAGGCCTTGCTTGTTGCGATGATCATTCTGACGATTGGGTTTACGCTCATGATCAGTTTCGGTAACGGCAACCCCATGCGTTTCGACGTCGGGATCAACCAATTCATAGGCCTCTTCCTTTTCGGGATCGGCATGGTGTTCGCCGGCGCCTGCACGGTCTCGTCATGGGTCAAAACCGGTGAAGGCAATATCGGGGCCTTGTGGGCCCTGCTATTTTTAATAGTCGGTTTGTTCTTGTCATCACTCATGTGGTCGTTCTCGTTCTGGCCACTGGCCGGCCAAACCATGACCGGCCAACCCAACGCCACTGGCCTGCAGTTCGGCTGGGCGGACGCCTTGACCTTGCAGCGCGATTCTGGGGTGCCGGCAATCTTCTTTGGCCTCATTCAGGCCGGCGCATTTGCTGGCCTCTATTGGTTGATACTGAGGCGTGAACGAGCAACGCTCGACGCAGAGCGTAAGGCCGCCGGGCATGCCCACGAGTCGGTGGCCGTGCCGCAAGGCTTGGCAAGCAAACCGACACCCAGTCCTGTTGTACCTACTTGAGGAGAATAACGCCATGGGTCTTTTTGGACGCAAACAAGCAGCACCCGGTACCCCGTCAGAGCCTGTCTCGCTGGGCAGCGTTGTCTTAGGGGATGGTAGTACCTATACGATAAATCGACTCGTTGATGTGCTCGGTGACTCGTGTCCGCGCCCCCAGCTGATGACGAAGAAGGCGCTCAATGAAGCAGCGTCTGGGGATGTGATCGAGGTAAGGGTCGATAATCCCACCTCAATGGAGGCGATCCCGACAGTGATGGCCGCTGTCAACGGGACCTATCTTGATACGCTGAAGGCGGATCGTTACTGGCGCGTCTTCGTGCGCAAAAATTGAGTAGTGGGCCATGACTAAAACTAGCGGTCAAAGGCAGATGCTGGTGATGGCGATTCTGGCCGGGCTGATGACGATCGGGACCTTCGTGTATTTGTTTGCGGCGCCGCCCGGCTACCTGCACAAGACCAGTAACGGCGTGCCGTACTTCACTCCGCCGGTTATCAGCCCGGTTAATGGGAAGGCGCTCGACGTCAATCGTCTTGCCCAATATTACAAGGGTAACGAGGCTGCGGGCGCCTTCGTGCCCGATTGAGTATCCGTTAGGAGGAATGTATGGACTGGAATATTCAGACTATTGCGCAAGTCGTGGCCTTCGTCGTCATGATCTATATATTGTATGTGGCCTTAGTGACGGATGTGTTTTAGGTGACGAGGGAATAACCGATGAGCGTAAGACAACTACTCCGTCGCGTGACCATGTCAGACACGAGCTGTGGGCCCGCCCAGCGCTCCCCGGCATCCACCGGGGGCGGACAGATGACGACTGGGCAAATCCTCCTCTATTGCGGTTCGTGTCTCGCATTGACTGCGGTTGGTATGGCGTTTTTGATCCATAAGGCCTCGGTGTCGGCTGCGGTTATCGCGCATTCGGAGACGCCGCAGACCATGGGGCGCTTTGCGCCGATCCAAATGGGCGGTCTATATGGCACGGTGACGGTCCGTGAGCTCGTAAACTATTACCTTCAGAATCCGCCGCCAGCGAGGCAGGGGACTGCTACCCAGGCGCCGCCCGGTATTGGTGGCTGCTAATGTGGCAACACGCCCTTACTGGCGCCGCGATATTGGCGCACGCAGGGCTCGCAAGCCACCTTCTTGCCATCACAGCGATACCCCGATCCATGGTCGCGGGGGCCGTTGTGGTGGACACCCGACCGGTGGCGGTTTGTGTTCACCGATCGTTTACCGGCAGTCGGTGTCTGGCGCCCCGCGAATTCCTAGGACCGCATGGCCGACTGGTCAACATGCGTGATATACGCTGGCTCTTGGGCACGGCGGGTTTGTCCGGCGCCGAGACGGTGGTCGTAGTGGGTGATCATATGACCCGGGAAAATTTCGTGGCCGGCATCTTGTATTTGGCGGGCCAGAGGCGTGTCGAGGTCGCGTACCAATCATTTACGCCGTGGTTGGCGGCCCAGCCCGAGGCGGCCACGGCAGGCAGCGCGCACGGTATGCTTCGGCAGCCGATCTATACGGCTTGGCCACGTACCCGGCTTATCGTGCTACGCGGGGAGTTGGCGCGATTGCTAAAAGCGGGATCTCGGTCCTATCTGCTAGACGGCCGTCCGCTGAGCCAGTACTGGGGGCGGCAGATTCGGGGTTTGCGCGGCGGACACATTCCTGGGGCGCAACCGTTCCCGATGGGGAATCTGCGGCGCGCCCTAGGTGCGGGAGATGTCCAGTTGCCGCCGGTAGGATCGGCCATCGCCTATGCCCAGGACCCTTATCGGTCGATTGCCTATTTCGCGTTTCTGCGGATTTTGGGTCTCCCGGTTCACGTGTTCCCTGGGGGCTGGGTGGACTGGTCTACCCACACGAATCTTCCCGTAGATAGTGAGACTTACCCCACCTACAGTAACGGCCAGAATCATCGCCCGGCCGTTACCCATCCGACCGCGGCTGATCGCGTGGATTCGGAGGACGTCATTGCGTTGATCGCGGCCTTGATCGTTGCCGTATTTCTCTTTCGCCTGACAAGGAGGCCTTGATGGAAGTCATGTTTTTGGTGTCGCGGGTGGAATCTTCGTCGTTGCTGCGCGCCTTCCTGCGTGCGTGCGTGAGGGGGCAAGTCGACTATTGTTGTTTTCTGACCGGCCCCGCCGCAGCGCTCGCCCTGGATCCCGATATCGGCGCCTTGCTTAAGACGGCGACTCGATCCGCTGTGTGCGAGCATTCTTGGGAGCGGTTTGGCTCTGGCGAATGCCTCGTCCCTTTAGGGAGCCAGACCGAAAATAGCGCCTTAACGGCGACCACCCACCATATTGTGAGTCTGTGAGGCCGCATGACTGAGACGAAGAAACTTCTGGTATTAGCGCGTCAGGACCACACGGAGGCCATGCGTGTGGCCGCAGGTCTTACCATATTTGGCCACGTGGTCCGGCTGGTGTTCATGACCGGACCGGTAGCGGAGACCCCGGAGAACGCGCTCCAGGCGGAATCCCTTGAGCTTGCCGATATCCAGCCCGAAACCACTATAAAGGATCAAGGGCTACCCTATTTGAATTCTGTGGCCCTAGGGCAAGCGATCAGCGAGGCTGCGGCGGTTATCTCACTTTAATGGGGCGTGCGGAAAGGAGGAAAGATGCACTTTGTTATCCTTGAAACGAATGTCTTTCCCGACGGGGAGACCCTAGAGAAGGCCTTGGCGACCTTAGCGGTGGCGCCGATGTCGCACCGGCTCTCACATTACGATCTGCGACGAGCGGATATGACCGATGCGGATTGGGATGCGGTGGTGGGCGCGATTGTCGCCTGTGACATGGTCGTTACCGTATAAGGGCGCAACACAGTAGGGTGAGCCCAGAGGATGCCTAAGAGTCGTCAATGGCCATATGGGTGGGTCGTGGCTATCGTTCTCGTGATGCTCCTTCCGGCGCGCGCGTGGGCGACCGGGCGGAGCGAGCGTTTTCGCGTGGAGCTTGCGCTACTAGCACATGAGGCGAAGCAGGCTCGCGTTGCTTACTTGTCGCCGCATATGCGCGCGCATATGCGAAGTAGTCTTGGTGTGCTGCCTTTCTTGGCGAGAGCTTATTGCGACGAGCAAGGCCAGTCGCCAACGGCGCTGGAGTCGCGCATAGCGGTCATCAAAAAGGCCTTTCGTGCGCAACGATATGCGCAGCTTGCGCGCGATTTGCGCCGCCTCGCGCACCAGTATCCGGTCGATTTCTATGGCATCCTGCCGTTGCGGCCGACCCCTATGCGTCTTATGACAGGGCGGCTCCTTTACCGGCGCCTGTGTAGGAGTTGTCATATCGCCGGGCAACAAAATGGACCGATCCCCAGCCTCTTTGCGATGGCGCATGGCGATAGTCAGGCAAGTCTCGTAGTCGAGATCATGGCCGGGGTTCGGGGAACGCGAGCGACGGCGCTTGCCGACCCATTGACGAGCGAACAGGTGGCAAGTTTGGCGACCTATTTTCTCTTTAAGGATCAAGGCGGGCATAGGCCACGTGATACCGGCGAGTAGGCTGCTAGGGCGTCGAATACCCTCTGATAACTAGCGCACACGGCGCTACGCGCGGTTATACTGTCACTATGATTGATCGCACTGACTCGCTTCTTACCGCCATGGGCATCACCCTCTGGGAGCGGCGCCCTTCGCAAAACGCGACCGCTTCTGCGGATTTCTCGTCCACATGGGGGACGTTGGCAGCGAGCGTCCGGGCGTGCACTCGCTGCCCTTTGCATAGCACCCGTACGCAGGCGGTTTTTGGGGCGGGCCCCCAGGTTGCCACCTGGTGTTTTGTCGGCGAGGCCCCCGGAGCGGAGGAGGATCGGCAGGGCGAGCCTTTTGTCGGGCGTGCCGGCCGTCTACTAGATGCCATGTTGAGGGCACTTGGCTTGGCGAGAGAGGAGGTCTTTATCGCCAATGTCCTCAAGTGCCGACCGCCCGGCAATCGCGACCCGAATTCTACGGAGGTCGCATCCTGTCTACCCTTTTTGCATGAGCAGTTGAGCGCAATCCAGCCCCGTGTTTTGGTGGCGCTGGGTCGTTTCGCCGCGCAAAGCCTGACTGCGACCAGCCAGCCCTTAAGTCAATTGCGTGGTCGCGTGCATGATTATCGCGGGACGCCTCTGGTTGTGACCTATCACCCGGCCTATCTCTTGAGGCAACCGGGCGACAAGGGCGCGGCATGGGCGGACCTCAAGTTGGCGCGGGGGATATTAGTGTCATGAGCGGTGGGCAATTACCGGCACAAGCGGAGGTTACTCCCGGATGCGAGCCGGTTTTGCGTCCCATGCGGCCGGAGGATCTGCCATTTGTGATGCAAGTGGAGCATATGGCGTATGAGTTCCCATGGACCGAGGGGATATTTCGTGACTGTCTGCGTGTGGGGTATTGCGCTCGCGTCCTCGAGGATCGAGGCCGACTTGCCGGTCACGGTGTGATGGTGGTGACAGCAGGGGAGTGCCATCTCCTGAATGTGTGTGTTCACCCGCATTATCAGCGGCGCGGCCTGGGGCGCCAATTGCTGGCCCATCTTCTTGATGTCGCCCGCGAGGGGCGCGCGAAGGTGGCGTTGCTTGAGGTTCGGCGCTCAAACGAGGCTGCCTATGCGCTCTATAGCCAGCTCGGCTTTAACGAGATCGGCCTGCGCAAGAACTACTACCCAGGGCGCCGGGGGCGCGAGGATGCATTGGTTCTGGCGCGGGATCTCTAACGCCTTGCTGTCTAATCCGCGAGCCGCGCAATGCGTGTTTGCTGATCCCCCAGTTGCTGCAGGCGGTCTTGAAAATCTTCTAGCCGCCGATGCTCTTCCTGGACGACCGCCGGAGGCGCCCGTTCGATAAAGTCGGGACGGCCGAGCTTTGCTTGGGCACGGCTGATTTCCCGTTCGGTCTTGTCGATTTCTTTGCCAAGACGCTGCAACTCCGCCGCTTTGTCGATGAGACCCTTCAGCGGCACTAGCACACGCCATGATCCGACGAGGGCCACGGCCGATTCGGGCGCATCGTGTCCGAGTGCCAGAACGGTAACGCTTGCCGCCCGGGTCAGCCCGATTATGGTTGGCTCATTGGTCTTCAGGAGTGCAGCAGAGTTCTCGGCCCCCTCAATGAGGATCGGGATCCTGAGGCTCGGGGCGATATTCATTTCTCCCCGGATCGTGCGCACGGCACTAATGAGGCCCATAAGGCCATCCATATCCGCGATGGCCTCGTCGTCGATGCGACTGGGATCGGATTTCGGATAGGGCGCAAGCATAATGGTGGGGCCCGCGCGGTCGCATAGGGGCGCTATCTTCTGCCACAAGGCCTCGGTAATGAAAGGCATGAGCGGGTGCAGAAGTCGCAGCGCCGTCTCCAGGACCCGTAGCAGGGTTCGGCGGGTTCCCCGGGCGCTTGCCGGTTCGGCATCGGCCAAAACCGTCTTGGACCATTCGAGATACCAGCTGCAGTACTCGTCCCAAATAAAGCTATAGAGGGCCTGCGAGGCGAGATCGAAACGGTAGCTGGCGAAGGCCAATTCGACAGCCTGCTCAGTTTGTTGGAGCCTGGAGACGATCCAGCGATCGCCGACATCGAGCGTGTATGGGCCGTCATTGCCGCAGTCTTTGTCCGCCGTGTTGATGAGCACAAAGCGCGCCGCATTCCAGAGTTTGTTACAGAAATTGCGATAACCGTCGACGCGGCCCAAATCGAAATTGATGTTGCGCGCTTGAGTTGCCAGGCTCGCAAAGGTCATGCGCAAGGCATCAGTCCCGTACGAAGTGATCCCTTTCGGGTACTCTTGTTCGGTGGCTTTCTGGATTTCCTTGGCCTTGGCGGGCTGCATGAGACCGCTGGTGCGCTTGGCAACGAGGTCTTTGAGCGAAATCCCGTCGATGAGATCGAGCGGGTCGATGACGTTCCCGCGCGACTTCGACATCTTCTGGCCCTTGGCATCCAGCACCAGACCATGTACATAGACCTCGCGAAATGGCACTTCGCCCGTGAATTCAAGCCCCATCATGATCATCCGCGCAACCCAGAAGAAAATGATGTCGAAACCCGTAACGAGTACGCTGGTTGGGTAGAAGCGTGACATCTCGGCGTTGCTTTGCGGCCACCCCAGCGTGGAGAACGGCCATAGGGCCGACGAGAACCATGTATCCAACACGTCCGGATCCTGGCGCAAATGGGTCTCTTTGCTCAGGTGGTGGCGGGCCCGGACCTCGTCTTCGCTGTGGGCGACGTAGACATTGCCGGCCTCGTCATACCATGCCGGGATGCGATGGCCCCACCAAATTTGGCGGGATATGCACCAGTCTTTGATGTTACGCATCCACTCGAAATAGGTCTTGGCCCAGTTATCCGGGACAAAGCGAACGCGGCCATCTTCTACGGCCTGAACGGCGGGACGTGCCAGGGTCTCGGTACGCACATACCATTGATCCGTGAGCCAGGGCTCAATGATGGCCCGGGTGCGTTCGCCGCGGGGGACTTTGAGTTTGTGGGGCTCGATCTGGACGAGGAGACCGCTCCTGTCAAGATCCGCTAGGATGCGAACACGGGCCTCTTCACGGCTCAGTCCATGGTAAGGCGAACCGGGCAAATCGATATGGGCGGTTTTGGTCAGGATGTTGGTCAGCGGAAGGTCGTGGCGCAGGCCGACTTCATAGTCGTTGAAGTCATGGGCTGGCGTGATTTTGACGCAGCCAGACCCGAAGGCAGGGTCTACATAGTTGTCGGCAATGACGGGAATCTCGCGGCCGGTGAGCGGCAGCGTGGCTCGTTGACCGATGAGCCTTTGATAGCGCGGATCATCAGGGTGTACGGCGATGGCCTCGTCGCCCAAGAGCGTTTCGGGGCGGGTCGTCGCAACCACGAGACCCTCGCCATTGGCGAGCGGATAACGAATATGCCAAAGGAAACCGTCTTCTTCCTCGGCTGTGACTTCAAGATCGGAAACCGCCGTTTCAAGCGATGGGTCCCAGTTGACGAGTCGCTTGCCGCGGTAAATGAGACCCCGTTCGTAGAGGCGGACAAACACCTCACGGACGGCCAAGGACAAGCCGTCATCGAGCGTGAATCGTTCGCGGGACCAGTCGACCGAAGCCCCCATGCGCCGTAGCTGTTCGCTAATGCGACCCCCCGATCGGGCCTTCCATTCCCACACGGCCGCTAAGAACGGCTCCCTTCCCAGGGCCGCCCGGCTCGTTCCGGCGGCCTCCAGTTGGCGCTCAACGACCATTTGGGTCGCGATCCCCGCGTGGTCCGTGCCCGGTTGCCAGAGGGTATCGTCGCCGCGCATGCGGTGATAACGGGTGAGCGCGTCCATGATCGTATCTTGGAAGGCATGCCCCATGTGCAGACTGCCGGTCACGTTGGGCGGGGGAATCATGATGCAGTAGCCAGGGCCGTGACCGGAAGGCGCAAAGGCGCCCATCGCCTCCCATTTCGCGTAGAGGGTCTCTTCGATTTCCTGGGGCTCATAGCTCTTATCAAGAGCCGGCGAATGTGTGGTCATGTCGATTCGGTTGTGGGGTCCTGGAGAGCCTCGGCGAGTGCGCGCTCAAGGGCTGCAATCATAGCAGGCTCAAGCGGGCTTCTCCCAGCCGCGCGCCATATTTTATCGACACGCCGCACGATCGCGCCAGCTTGGGTTTGCGCAGCGAGCGCCTGTCCGGGCAATCCTTCGAAGACGTCGATCTGTGTTCCCCGCTCAAGTTTTGCGATGACGGCGCTCAAAGTCGGAATCGGCGCACCGATGGAGCGCGCACCCTTCTTCGCCGCGATCGGGGTGGCCATCGCCGCTGTCAGGAGGGGAATGCCGTCGTCACCCAGGCGGCTATCGTTTTGGAGCTCTGCGACCAGCGCCCTCAGTCCGGCTAGGATCTCGGGGAGGGTCTCATTTTTACCGGTTGTCATGGGAGCGTGTGGACAGTCGGGCTCAAGCCCTGTTGGCGGTAGTAACGAAACCGGGCCCGCGATTGTTCTTTTTCCGCATCCGAATCGCCAACGGCTTCCAGAATGCGCGCAAAGTCCGCCGGAGACGACGGCAGATCGGCGACGAGCGGAATGAGGACATCGCCGCTTGCGGCCTCGTGGGTCCCGATCAATACCGGCTCATCATCAGCATCAGCTCGTCCGTGGGGCACGAAGCTATCGTCGGAAAACGTCCACAATAACGCGTCGAAGGTCGGCAACTGTTCCTCCGGAACCCACAGAAGTACCTTGTGCCCATGCCGATATGCGGTCTCGGCGAGTCGGCAGGCGAGGAGGTCACGGCGAGTTCCCGCACCCCCCAGATAAAAGTCGACGCGCGTCATGACGGATTGGTGCGGCGCCTCAGGAATTCCACCAACAGCGAGACGGGACGGCCGGTCGCCCCCTTTTCTTTGCCGCCCTTATAGGCGATTCCCGCGATGTCCAGGTGGGCCCATGGATAACCTTCCACGAAGCGCGATAGGAAACAGGCGGCCGTAATGGTACCTGCCTCACGCCCACCAATGTTGGCCATATCCGCGAAATTGGAATCGAGCTGCTTTTGGTATTCCTCCCACAAAGGAAGCGGCCATACGCGATCCGCGGCCGCTTGGCCTGCGACATTCAGTTCCTGGCTCAAGGCCTCGTCATTACTAAGAAGGCCACCTGCCTGTGCCCCCAAGGCGATGACGCAGGCCCCCGTAAGGGTCGCAATGTCAATGATCGCGGTGGGCTTGAAGCGCTCGGCATAGGTCAAGGCATCGCACAAGATCAGGCGCCCTTCGGCATCGGTATTCAGGATCTCAATCGTTTGACCAGACAGACTTGTGACGACATCGCCAGGCTTGACGGCACTGCCGCCTGGCATATTTTCTGTGGTCGGAATGAGGCCCACGATATTCATAGGGAGCTTCAGTTCGGCTGCGGCCTGTATGGTGGCGAGCACGGTGGCCGCTCCACACATGTCGAACTTCATCTCGTCCATGTTGGCAGACGGCTTGAGTGATATACCGCCCGAGTCAAACGTCACCCCCTTGCCCACCAAGACAATGGGTGCGGCGGTTCCCTGTCCGCGGTACTCGAGGACGAGAAGCTTAGGGGGTTCGTGCGTGCCTCGGGCCACGGCCAGGAGGGCGCCCATGCCCAACGCCTGCATGTCGGCCCTTTCCAGTACCGTGACCGTGAGGTCCATCCGCGACCCGAGTGCGCGCGCTTGATCGGCGAGATAGGAAGGGGTGCACATATTACTGGGCAGGTTGGCGAGGTCTTTGGCGAAAGAAACGGCGCGCGCAATGGCGTGCCCCGCGGCCAAGGCCTTTTTGGCCTCCGCCGCCGGAAGCGTGTGGATCCCGAACGTACACGCGCGCGGCATGGCGCGTTTGGGCGCGCGAGTCTTTAGGCGATCGAATCGGTAGAGTGCATCCTCGGTCGCGACCATGGCTTGTTCCAGGCCCCAGACCGGAGTGCGGCCTACGATGGCGGTTTCCGCCAGAAAATTGGCAAAACTGTCAATGTGCAGATCAACAACGGCCTGGGTTGCGTGCTCGACCGCTTCTTTGAATTGTGCGGGCTTACACTCCCCGTGTACGCCCATGCCCACGAGAATGACCCTTTGGGCGTGCGCGATCGTGCGCAGCAAAGGCAATGTCTGGCCGGGTTTGCCTTCAATGTCGCCGCGTTGCACAATGGTCGTTATTTCGCCATCGAGCACCTTATCTAAGGCCGATGCGGCCTCCGAGAGCATGCCATTTTCGTATACTCCGACAATAAGGCATTCCGTTACGAATTTTTCAGGGGCTTCTTGGGTGAGCGTGTATTCCATAGGTTTCCAGGGTCTCGTACAAGTTCAAAAGCAGGTGGGCGCGGCCGCGCGAATGTTCTCATGATAAACCGCTTATGCCGCCAGCAAAAGCCGTGATCATCCATAGGGCGCTCTACCGCGAGGCGACTCAGACCACTTTGCTTGTCACATTGACGTTCCTCACCCTTTATATGGTGGTGAGTCTCGTGAAGCTTCTAAGCCAAGCTACGAGCGGGGAATTCCCGGTTCATGTGGTGTTTGTCCTGCTTGGGCTCGAACTCCTGAAAAACCTCGCCATGATTTTGCCTCTGACGATTTTCATTGGCTTGTTGCTGACCATGGCGAGGTGGTATCGGGACAACGAGATCACGGTTCTTGCGGCCTGTGGCGTGGGACTTACGCGCCTGTTGCGGCCGACCCTCGTTTGGACGACGGGGGCCGCTATCCTCGTGGGCGCCATTGCCTTTTATCTAGCCCCCATGGCAGCCCTGCTGCTGCATAAGATCAAACTGGAGAATACCTCGGCTTACGTGGTCGGTATCGTGCCTGGTCGCTTTAACCATGCCCGGAACGGGCGGGCGATCTTCTACGTGGGACGCATCGGCGCAAGCGGGCGGTTGCACAATATCTTTGTCAGTAGCACGCAGTTTGGGAAGAGCGGCGTGTTGATCGCCAAGCGCGGGTATGAGTCTCAGAATCAACAGACTGGCGCACATTTCCTCGTGTTGCTGAATGGTCGTCGATACCAGGGCGTCCCCGGGCAGGCTGACTACCGGATTTTGCGTTATCAGACCTACGCTTTGCGAATTAAGGGGCGGACTTACGCACCGACCCCCGCCAATCTCACGCGTGACGAGGTGCCGACTTTAACGCTGTTGCGGTCATCGGATCCGCGCGCCATCGCCGAATGGCAATGGCGGCTCGCGCAACCCCTGTCGCTCTTTATACTGGCGCCTTTGGCGCTCGTGTTCGCCTATACGGATTCGCGCAAAGGGGCCTTCGCGCCGCTTTTTATAGCCGTTCTGGTGTACTTCGCTTACGTCAATTTGTTGAGTATTTCGCAGGCCTTGCTCGTACGCGGCCAAGAGGCCCCGTGGCTTGGTCTGTGGTGGGTCCATGGGGTTTTTCTGGTGCTGGCCGCTACCCTTTTCATGCGCCGCGCGCACGGTAAAACGCTCTTGCCGCGAGTCGTTTTTCGCTGATGCGGCTTATTGATCGCTACATTGCGCGGCGACTGATCCTGAGCACGATTCTTGTTCTGACTATCTTTGTTGGCCTTTTTTTGCTTTTTGATCTGGTCACGACGTTGGGCCAGACGCGCCACGAGAGCCTCTATCAAGTATTCCTGGCCTTGGTGTTGGGTTTGCCAGCCAAGATCTCAACCCTCTTTCCTATGTCAGCACTGGTCGGCTCGACCTTGGGCCTGTCGTCGCTTGCCATTGATGGGGAATTGACGGCCCTGCGGGCGGCAGGGGTGTCGATCGGGCGGATCGCCTACGCGGCGTTGCGTGCAGCCTTGGTGCTGGCCCTTTTGGCGGCGTTCCTCGGCGACTTGATCGGGCCTATGGCCGCATCCGTGGCGCGCGCCCACCAGACGCGGGAGATGAGTCTCGGGGTTACCGAAAACGCTCAGGGTTTGTGGTTTAAGGAGGGTCGAAGCTTCGTGAACATCGGTGAAGTGCTACCGGATCTTACCGCGCTGCGAATTACGATCTATCAGTTTGGCCACGGGCGCTTGGAGCGGGAGCTCTATGCCGTTAGCGGCCATTATCGCCAGGGGACGTGGCAACTGAGCGGGGTATCGGAGACCCTTTTCCAGCGGCACCGGCTGACTGTAAGGACCAGCCGGACCAGCTATTGGAAGGGCATTACGCCCCGGTTGTTGTCGGTGTTCGCGGTCAACCCCCACGCCCTATCGCCGGTGGATTTGTTCCGTTATATTCGCCATTTGCACCGCAATCACCAAGCCACCGCCCACTACGCCTTGGTGTTCTGGTACAAGGTGCTGGCGCCATTTACAACCGCCGCTATGGTGTTATTGGCGGTGCCCTTTGTGTTTCGTCATTCACGCCACGGCGGGCTCGGTTTCCGGCTCTTTCTGGCCGTGGTATTAGGCCTGTTCTTCTTCGTTTTTAATCGCGGCTTTGGCGATCTCAGCCTTCTCTACCATTGGCCCCCGGTACTCGGCGCATCGCTCCCAACCTTAAGCCTGGTTGGCCTCAGCGCCTGGCTCTTGACGCGCGTGGGCTAGTTTCGGCAGGAAGAGCACGCGCGTGCCTACCAAACGGTCGTGTAGGGCCTGGGCATCAGGGTCGAAAAATATCCAGAGATAGGCTACGGCAAAAAGGGCGAAGGGCCCAATGGCCAACAGGTAGTGGTCGTGGAAGAGCAACATGAAGCCCTCGATAAGGGCCCCGAACCAGATCAGCGCCAGCACATAGCGCAAAAAGGCGCGACCGATCCCCAGGTGGCCGTCGGCCGCGAAGATCTTAAGACGCCAAGCCTGCATACCGAAGGTTTGGCCCTTTTTGATCCACGCGTAGCCAAAATAGGCGAAGCCGACAATGGGCAGGTAGACATGCAGGATATTTTGTAGCAGTGCGCTTGCCGGGTCATGGAGGACCACGACGAAATAGATGGCAAAAGGCGCGGACGCCAGGATCCAGAGCGTAAAGAGCAAGATGGCGTCGTAGGCGTTGGCGCCCATGCGACGAAAAAACGCACCATTACGGCCCGGGGTTTTGGAACTAGCAATCTTTTGTGTGTTCAAAGCGTGATCAATCCAAGCAAAGTTGAGGGTCGGGGCCGTCAAATCGAGTCAGCCACGAGTTTATACACAGGGTTACTCACCATTTCTGTCAATATCTTGGTGCGGCCCATACTATACGGAGACGCCGGTTTGCGATACCCTGGCGGCCGACTCGCCATGGCCCGGTTCGTCTTCAGTGGGGCTTTCCCGTATTTCGTCGTGAGGGGTGCAGTATGTGGTCTGTTGTTTCGCTAAATCTCATTGAAGTCGGGCATTTTGCCGCATATCTTGCATTCTTTGTTGCTATTACTCAGGCCTTGGCGCCAGTCGCTGCACGGATCCTGAAGAGGCCCGCGCTACGCGCGATTTCGGTCAACGGGGCCCCGCTGGTCTTTTTGTTGACGACCGTCGGCGCCTTGACCATCGTCTACTCATTTCTCACTAATAATTTCTCCGTCTCCTATGTAGCCGCGAATTCCAATACCCATCTGCCGATATTTTATAAGGTGGCGGCGCTATGGGGTGGTCACCGTGGCTCCTTGTATTTGTGGGTCTGGATGCTGACCGCTTATACTGCGGCTGTGGCCTACCATGGTCGGACGCGTTACCCGGATCGTTTGGCCGTCATTATGGCGATCCAAGGGGCCTTGATCGCGGGTTTCTACGGACTCGTGCTCTTTTTCTCCGACCCGTTCTTGCGCCTTTTTCCGATCCCCGCGCAGGGGCAAAATATGAATCCGCTCCTCCAGGACCCCGGCATGGTGATCCATCCGCCGATGCTCTACATGGGCTATGTAGGGTTTTCCATTCCCTTCGCATTTGCCATGGCGGCCTTGCTCACGAACTGGAAAAGCGAGCTTTGGATTGGGCACACGCGGCGCTGGGCGCTGGTGGCGTGGGCGTTCCTGACCGCGGGCATCGTTTTCGGCGCATGGTGGTCATATTACGTTCTAGGATGGGGCGGTTACTGGGGCTGGGATCCTGTGGAAAACGCCTCATTCATGCCGTGGCTTATGGGCACCGCTTTGATTCATTCGATCACGGTGCAGGAACGCCGGCGCATGTTGCACACCTGGAACATCTTCTTGATTATCACCACGTTCGCGCTGTCGCTTCTGGGGACGTTCCTGGTGCGGTCGGGCATTCTTGCTTCAGTGCACACGTTCTCCGCAGCCCCGGGCCAAGGCATCTATCTGCTGGCGTTCATGGTGCTGGTGATGGCGCTGGCCTTCGGGCTCTTCCTGGCCAAAGGAGGCTACCAGCAAGCCGAGGAGTCCTTCATATCCCCCTTGTCGCGGGAATCGATGTTCATTTGGAACAACGTCATCTTCACGGTCGCCTGCGCCTGTGTCCTCTTGGGCACGCTCTACCCCTTATTTCTGCAGGCCGCCTCGGGCGCCCGCATCAGTGTCGGGCCGCCGTACTTTGATCTTGTCATGGTCCCGATCTTTCTTGTGATGTTGGTGGTTATGGCGATTGGTCCGCTCGTGTCGTGGCGTAAGGCCAATCTCTCCAAATTGCGCGGGCGGCTCTTGGTGCCAGCGCTTGTGGGGGTGGTTTTAGGGGCAATCGTTGGGCTCGTGTTTGGCGATGTCTACTGGACGGCGCCTGTGGCTTTGGGTTTGGTGGGGTTTGTCGCGACCAGTATTATCACCAATGTTGGCCGTGCCGTGTGGGCGCGTAGCCGGCAACACCATGAACCGTTGTTCCGGGCGTTCGGGCAGGTTGTGCTAGGCAATCGTCGCCATTACGGCGGCATGATTGTCCACGCGGGCGTCTTGGTCATGGTCGTCGGACTCGTCGGATCGGGTCTTTTTAAGGCGAGCAAGCTTGTCATGATGGCGCCAGGGGATGTCCTGCATCTGGCCCACGAGCGGGTTCGGTTCGATGGCGTGCAAGATATCCGTGGCGCCGACTTTACGGCTGTGCAAGGGCACCTGACCGTGCTCAACAATAATGCCCAGTTACGCCCCGAGCAGCGCGTGTATTTTGGGAGCCCCATGGAGGTGACCCGCCCCAGCGTCAATTCGACGCTCCTGCGTGATGTCTATGTAGATATCGGGGATCATCACGGCGGTAAGTGGGAGGTCCACCTATTTGTGAATCCGCTCGTCAATTTTATTTGGCTTGGTGGCGGGATTATGTTGTCAGGCGCCGCCTTTTCGTTAAGCGACCGTTTGGGTCGGCGCAAGAAATCGTCGGCCTTATCCAAGACCGTGCCTGCGCAAATATGAAGCCTGCTGCCTTCTTGCTGTGTTGTTTGTGGGTACTGGCCGCGCCCGCCTTTGGGGCCATTGTCCATGAAAGCGTGATCCATAGGCGCGAGATCGCGATTGCGAAGACGTTGCGGTGCACCGTGTGTCAGGCCGAGTCATTGGCCGAGTCGCAGGCTAGCATCGCGCAGGATATGCGTAAATTGATTCGCGAGAAGCTGCGTGCGGGTGAGACCCCTGCACAAATCAGGGCCTATTTCGTGTCGCGTTACGGCGATTACATTTTGTTGAAGCCCCCGTTCGATCCGTTGGGCGCCATTCTCTGGATTTGGCCCTTTGCCCTATTCGCAGGGCTCGGCGGCGTGGCCGCTGTGATGATACGGCGGCGCTCGCACGCGCCGCTACCGCCACCTCCCCCGGAACTCGCGCCAGAGGATCGGGCGCGCATTGAGGCCCTTACGCGTCAGGAGTAGTTATGTTTTTTATCGGTTTGCTGTCGGCGGTCCTAGTCTTGTTCGCCGCGTGGTTCCTTACTCGTCCAGTCAGCGGCCGCGCCGCTGGTGATGAGGGTCGGATTGCTTTGGAGCTTACCCGTGACGAGGCCTTAAAGCAGTTACGGGAAATTGAATCCGATCGGGAGGACGGGCGCATTGACGAGACGGTCGCGCGCGACGAGCGGCTGCGCCTGGAGTATGAACTGAGCCAAGCCCTTCATTCGCTTGAATCGGCTACCATCTCGCCTGAAGCCGTTGTGTCGACCTTGGGCCATCGCGGTCGCATGGCCTTGGTATTCCTGCTCGCGCTTACGCTGTTGGCAGGCGGCATGGATTACTGGCAAAACAAGCCCGCTCTGCTGACGTTCGCGGCCATTAATGCCAACGGACGCATGAGTGGCGTGAACGGCTTACCGCCTATGGTGCTTAGCATGGTGGCAAAGTTGCGCCGACATTTGGTCCGCCACCCTGATGATATTGGCGGTTGGCTCGAGTTAGCGCGCGCCAACATCGTGCTAGGTAATGTAGCGGGGGCCCGTCATGCCTACGCGCGCGCCTATGAGCTTGCGCCCAATAACGTCGACGTTCTGGCCAATTATGCGTGGCTCCTTTATACCTCGCACCCAACCAAAACGACGGGCCTAGTGGATACCCTCTATCGGCGCTTGTATGCGCGCGACCCCAAACAGCAGGATGCGCTGTGGTTCCTGGGTCTGGCCGCCTATAACCGCAAGCACCTCCATCGTACGCTGAGTTATTGGACGAAGCTCGAGGCGGAATTGCCGCCCGGTAGCAAGGCGCAGGTCGGGGTAAAGACCGCCGTGCGCGATATCCGCAAGCGGCTTGGCTTGCCGTCGGGCCAGTCGTCCCCGGCGGGCGCCAAGCGGCCACCGGTCGATGCAACGCTGAAATCCCAGGCCAGTACCCCATGAGTCCAAGGGGTCTGTTTTCGGTCCGGGCCTTATCCTGTGCACGGGGCGATAAAACGCTTTTTGCGGGTCTGTCGTTTCAGTTGAACGCCGGTGAGGCGCTCCATGTCCGCGGACCTAACGGCCTTGGCAAGACCACGTTGCTGCGCGCTTTGTGCGGACTTTCACGGCCCATTCGCGGGGACATCCGTTGGCGAGGGGAGCGTGTCTCCGACCTTGCCGAAGAATTCACCGCAGAGGTGGCCTATGTTGGCCACCTCAATGGTATTCAAGGTGAGTTGACCGTCCTAGAGAACCTGCAGACGGCGGCGCGTGTCTTCGTGCGCGGCAAGGAGCGAATGGCGGACGTGGAGACGGCGCTTGCTCGTGTGGGGCTCGTAGCATCCGCTGATCGGCCAGCCCGCCACCTGTCCCAAGGGCAGAAACGGCGCCTGGCTTTGGCGCGACTGCTCATATTGCGTCGACCGCTGTGGATATTAGACGAGCCATTCACGGCCTTGGATGCCGCATCCGTTGAAGGATTATCGTCGATCATCGGGGAACATATGAGTGCTGGAGGTCTTGCGCTCATTGTGTCGCATCAGGCATTCGATCTGCCGGGTATTCGCGATTTCGAGCTCGCGCGTTTTTGCAAGGCGCGGACATGAGCGGGGGCCTGTTTTACGCCATGCGCGCTGTCTTTATGCGCGACCTTTTGGTGTTTTGGCGTCGTAGCACCGAGGTAATGACGTCGCTGGTTTTTTTCGTGATGGTCACAACGCTGTTCCCGCTGGCAGTGGGACCTGAGCGCCATGAGCTTATGCTCATTGCGCCCGGGGTTTTGTGGGTCGCGGCCTTGCTGGCAACGACGCTGTCCTTGAATCATCTGTTTGCGAGCGACTATCAGGACGGGAGCCTCGAACAGCTGCTTATGAGCCCTTACCCACTGTCCGCCTTGGTGGCGGCAAAAATTGCCGCGCACTGGGTCCTTACGGGATTGCCGCTCGCCCTGCTGTCACCGTTGTTGGCGGTTCAACTGGCCTTGCCGACCAAGGCTATGGGGACCCTCGTGCTGTCATTGTTGCTCGGGACGCCGATCTTGAGTTTGATCGGCGCGGTGCCGGCGGCGCTGACGTTGGGCGTGCGCGGAGGCGGCGTCTTGGTTTCCCTGCTGGTGCTCCCGTTGTATACTCCGGTCTTGATCTTTGGTGCTGAGGCGGTGGCGGCAGCGGCCGGACAAGGGTTCGCCTCTGTGGCGCATTTATCCTTGTTGGGGGCGTTTTTGGCGTTGACCTTAAGTTTCGCGCCGTGGGCGAGTTCAGCGGCTTTGCGAGTGTCACTCGATTGATTAAATTTACTCATAAATATGGCGCGCCCAAGCGGTTTTACCTGCTTGCGGGTCGGCTTGTTCCGTGGCTTGCAGCGCTCACGGTGATACTCATGCTAGCCGGCCTGTACCTAGGCTTGTATTGGGCACCGCCAGACTACCAACAGGGCGATGCCTATCGAATCATGTTCGTGCACGTTCCAAACGCATGGATGTCCATGATGGCGTATATGGCCTTGGCGATTTTTGCGGCCATTGGTTATATCTGGAACGTGCGCTTGGCGGACATGCTGGCGAAAGCAACGGCCCCGTTAGGGGCCTCGTTTACGTTGACTGCGCTCGTCACGGGCTCGTTATGGGGTAAGCCCATGTGGGGTACTTGGTGGGTGTGGGATGCGCGCCTGACATCGGAGCTGATTCTGTTCTTCCTCTACGTCGGCTATATGGCGTTGCAAGCGAGCATTGACGATCCGCGCAGGGCGGCCCATGCGAGCGCCATTCTAGCCATAGTGGGTGTCGTTAATATACCGATCATTCACTATTCCGTGTATTGGTGGCATACGTTGCATCAGCCCGCGTCACTCACGTTAACGAACCAGCCAAAAATCTACATGACCATGTTGGTGCCGTTGATCGTGATGTCTATGGCTTTCATGTTTTTCTATCTGACGATGCTGCTTGTGCGCACGCGCAGCGAGATTTTGGTGCGCGAGCAGCACACGGACTGGGTGCGGAAGTTGATAAAGGCCGGGCGATGACGTTTTCTCAATTTCTATCTATGGGTGGGTTTGGCTTCTATGTGTGGAGCGCCTACGCCTTCACAGGAATTATGGTCGTGATCAATGTGGTACAGCCCCTAATCCATGGGCGAAAGGTATGGCGGACGTTGCGTCGTGATCTGGCTCACATGGCGGAGGACGAATGAGAAAGCAAAGGAAACGACTGATCTTTGTGTTGATCGGGCTTGCCGGAGTAAGCGTTGCGACCTGGCTTATTCTCACGGCGTTCCGGCACAACCTCGTTTTCTTTTATTCGCCAACCCAAATTTTGGAGGGCAAGGCGCCGAGCCACGGTGTCTTCCGTCTAGGCGGCCTAGTGTTAAAGGGTAGTATCAAAAAGAACGGCCTTAAGACGACGTTCACGGTCACGGATCTTCGCCATAGCATGGTTGTGCACTATACCGGCATCCTTCCCGATCTTTTCCGTCAGGGACAGGGCGTGGTAGTGCAGGGCCAGTTGGGGTCCGGGTCGGTCTTCATAGCAAGCCAAGTACTGGCCAAGCACGGCGCAAATTACATGCCGCCGGACGTCGAGGCGGAGCTTAAGCATTCAATGGCGATGAAGGCCAAGGCTGGTCCGTGAAGAAATTCCTGATCCCGCTCGTCATTTTTATCCTGGTAGGGTTGGCGCTGGGACGGGGCCTGTTTTTGAATCCGACTTATATTCCGTCACCTTTTATCGGCAAGCCCATGCCCGCCTTTTCTCTGCCGCTGGCATCTAAGCCTAAGGTCGATCTGAGCAATGCCGATCTGAAAGGTCATGTCACCTTAATTAACATTTTCGCGTCTTGGTGCGTGAGCTGTAAAGAGGAGATGCCGTCTCTGATGCGTCTGCAGGCGATGCATATGGTGGCGCTCGTTGGGGTCGACTATAAAGATACGCACGCGGGTCTGGATCATTATCTCGGCATTTATGGAAACCCCTACTCGACCATCGTGACCGATGAACGGGGGATGACGGCGATCAACTGGGGAATCTATGGCGTCCCCGAGACCTTTGTCATCAACAAAAAGGGTATTGTCGCTTATAAGTTTGTCGGACCGATCAGCGAGCGGAAATTAAACGATAAGCTGATTCCGCTCGTTAAGCGTCTTGAGGCGCAACCCGCCTAGACCGTAGCACCAGAGTCCCGCACCAGCTAGTCACAATCCTAATAGGACTACACCGGCTCGCGGCGTACGCGCAGGGCCGGCTTTCCCGGTTTCAATGAGCTGTCGGCCGATGCGCAGGGCCTATGTTTGCCGGCGCGGGCGACGCAAAAGGAGCGGCGCGGGTCGTGGGTGGCTGCGCCACGTCTCGGCCATTGCAGGTGGCACGTACTGATGGGCGCCCCATGAATCAGGGTGCTCGCTTTGGGCCTTTTGAGGAGGCATCATAGGCCTAGGAGTCTATTGGCGGAGGGATGGCCTATGTGCGGAAGCGAGAACTTAGCCACTGCATTCACGATCGGGCAATTGGCGAAGGCGTGCGCGATCTCGGTTGAGGCGGTGCGATTCTATGAGCGCGAGGGCTTAATCGAGCAGCCAAAAAAACCCTATGCTGGTATCCGCCATTATCCGGAACGGACAGTAGAGCGTATTCAGTTTATTAGGCATGCACAGTCCTTGGGTTTTACCTTGCGGGAAGTCCAGGAAATGCTCGCTTTACGGGCCGACGATCCCGCCAGTTGTGGGGAGGCGCGGCAGCTTGCGGAGGAAAAGCTTGTGGTTCTGCGCGCCAAAATGGAGTCCTTGCGCTTTATGGAGTCGGTGCTGGCCACACTAGTCGATGATTGTCGCGCGCACCACGATCCGCAACGACCGTGCCCGATCCTGGCGGCCGTCGGGGAACGGGCGCGCAATGGTGGTCGTTGACCTTTTCTCAGCGGGGTGGTTGAGGAAACAGAAACCCCGTTCTTGTATAAAAAGGTGGCGATCTCCCGCTCTGGTCGCGTGGCCATGATGGCGGGTGTGGCGATTGGCAAGCCCGGTCGCGATATGCCCCTGGATCGGGCGGTTTTGGTCGAACTGTGACGCGTGGCCTGCAGCGCCCACTATTCGCGGACCTAACGCTAGCCGGGATCATTCGCCTTGTCGGCTTCCGGCAGGAAACGCAAGGCGAGCGAATTGACGCAATGGCGTTCGCCGGTCGGCGGCGGCCCATCGGGAAACACATGTCCCAGGTGAATGTCGCAGCGGGCGCAACGGATCTCCGTGCGCACCATGCCATGGCTTGCATCGGTCAGTCGGCGCACATGCTCTAGATCGAATGGGCGAGTAAAACTCGGCCAACCAGTCCCCGAATCAAATTTATCATCGGAACGGAAAAGCGGGAGGTCGCAAAGGCGGCAGACGAACGACCCATGGCCGTGTTCGGCCAAGAGGCCGCCACAGAAAGGCGCCTCCGTGCCCGAGGCGAGGAGTACATGCCGCTCTGCTGCGGTAAGGTCTAGGATCCGCTGCTCGCGAACGGTGGCGGGGAGGGCCTCCAGGTCGTAGCCCGAAGCGGAGTGGCGTAGGGTGATTTTTTGGTCCATACGAGGTCCTTAAGGAAGGGGGTCGATTCGGAGCATGGCGGCAAAGTTGCGTCGCAGCTTCTCGACCTTGGGCGCGGAGATATGGGCGATATAGGGTTGACTTACGTGGCAGGCCGCATAGTTGTGGTGGTATGCCTCGGCGAGATAGAAGGGCATGAGGGAAACGACCTCGGTGACGATCGGCTCTTTGAATACCCGATCTCGCGTCAGCGTTTCCATGGCGGCATGCGCGGCCGTCTTTTGTTCATCGCTGGCATAGAAGATGGCCGATCGGTACTGGCGTCCGCGGTCGTTCCCTTGGCGGTCTTTTTGAGTGGGATCGTGGGCGATGGTAAAAAAGATCCTCAATAACTCGTCATAGCGAATCTGGTTCTGATCGTACTGGATGCGCACGGCCTCAGCGTGATCGGTAGCGCCGGTGCATACTTGCTCGTAGTTCGCGGTGTCATGGCTTCCGCCACAATACCCTGGCTCGACTTTTAGGACGCCGTTTAATTCACGGAAGACGGCCTCAAGACACCAGAAGCAGCCGCCTGCAAGTACCGCCATACCAACCTTCGGTGCGGTTGGCCCAGCGATCGCTGCGGATGTGTCAGTTTGTTGTTGGTTCATGCCGCCCCTCGGAGCTGTCCCGCCACAAAATAGACCACGAGACCTCGCATCAAAATCGTCACGCCCACGGACTACGGCCGTTACTGGCTTCATATTAACCCCATTTTGGGCGTTGACCTATCGGCTTATGTGAAAGGCGGCGGCATCCTCACGGCGGCCGGTCGTGTGGCAAGCGGCCTTGGTGGACTAGGCGAGCCCGCGCGTTTGGCAAACGAGCGGTTACCCGCCATAAGGGCTTGATCTTGCTTAGGCTGAGTGGGCATTATGGGGCATAACAGAAAATAGCTGTCTGGCTCACCGTGTCGGGGGAATAATGTCTTCACCTACTGTATCTGCTTTGGAGTTTGCCTGTCGCATGCCCAAGGCCGAGCTTCATGTTCATATCGAGGGCACCCTAGAGCCCGAGTTGGCCTTTGTGCTTGCGCGGCGTAATCGATTGACGTTGCCTTTCGCAGATGAGCAGGCCCTCCATGAGGCTAAAAAATTTACCGATTTGCAGTCGTTTCTGGACCTGTATTATGCCTGCGCCGATGTGTTGCGAACCGCCGAGGATTTTGCCGATCTCATGAGCGCTTATTTGGCGCGCGCCCATGCCGACCACGTCGTTCATGCGGAGATTTTCTTCGATCCCCAGACCCATATCGCGCGCGGGGTGCCATTGGCGGTAGTGATCGAGGGCCTTAATATCGGGCGCGAGGACGCGGCCAGAAGGTGGGGCATCAGCACATGTCTGATCCTCTGTTTTTTGCGTCATTTGAGCGAGGATGATGCGCTGGCCACGCTGGCCGCGGCTAAACCGTTCTTGGATAGTATTGATGGCTTTGGTCTGGATTCCTCCGAACGGGATTATCCGCCGCGCCAGTTCGTGCGCGTATTCGCTCAGGTCCGGGCGTTGGGCAAGGCGGTGGTCGCCCACGCCGGAGAAGAGGGGCCGCCTGCCTACATTACGGAGGCCCTCGATCTTTTGCAGGCGGTACGGATCGATCACGGGGTGCGGGCCGTGGAAGACCCCATCGTGCTAAAGAGGCTTGCGAACGAAGGGGTTGCGCTTACCGTCTGTCCGTTATCCAACGTGCGCCTTCGCGTCTATCCCACCATGAAAGACCATACCTTACCGCTCCTTTTGGAGGCGGACGTGAAGGTGACTATTAATAGTGATGATCCTGCCTATTTCGGCGGCTACATGAATGACAATATTCGGGCGGTGCAGTCCGCCTTTGATTTCGACACCGAGACTTGGGCACGGCTGGGGCGCAATAGTATCGAGGCGAGTTGGGCGCCTGTCGCCGACAAGAAGCGCTGGCTTGAGGTGCTAGATCACTTGCTGGAGTAGGGTAGGCGGCGGGCCCGCCTGAAGGTGCGTGGGCGGGCCATCTTTGCAAAACACTACATTTTGGGCAGCTTGCATGAGGTAGCCTTAAAGGGCGCAATAGCGATAGGGTTGCGCCCCCTCATACTTTTTGCAAGGAGAGCCAATATGTCTAAAGTACGATCGTCACTGGTGGCACTTGGTCTGATTTTTGTGACCGGAATGGCCTTTGCCATGCCGCCTATAGGGCCTATGCGGGCGCACAGGGAGAGTGGTCCCATGATGATGCATCACCGCTTCTTCCTGAGGCCTGGGGTGCCGATGCTTTTACCGCTGGCCGAGATGCACTCCTATTACCTTGATTTGAGTGACCATCAAGTGAGTGCGCTTGCCGTGTGGCGGAATCGTCATATGCGCGAGGTCGTACCGCTTATGAAACGTATACATCAGGAGCGGTTGGAACTGCGTCGAGATTTGCTCAAGGGTTCCGACAAGAGCGCGTTGCACGACATTACGGGCCACTTGAATAGGGATCGGGCGCACATGCTGAATCTGGAGGTGAGTCAGGTGGGCTTTGTTCACCACGTCCTTTCCGCCAGTCAGTGGCAAAAGCTGCTGACCTTGCGCCGTCGGATGTGGAAAAGGGGCTTTGGTCTCATGCACAAGTAGCACGCAATTGGGGCGGCTTGGAATCAAGCGGCTTGGGGCCCTGTCGGGAGGAGGGCGCCAGCCGGCATCCCAGATACTCGTAAATGGGCATGCGGGCACCCCAGGGCCACTCGCCGAGCTTAAGGCCCTGGCGGTGTTGCGCGGCTTATGGGACGATGCGAGCAGCGATTGCGCAGCAAGGCTCGCATCCAACCCTGATCGCCAGTCATTGTTCTGATGGGCACCCAGGTGGGCGGGTGCGGTAGCGCGTAAACCCCGCGGGTAGGCCCGCTCGGTAAGCGCTTAGCTCGCGGCGAGAGCGGTCGCGGGGTGCTCGCGCCAAGGCGGGCACAATGGAGGTCTTTGTGTGTGGCGTATGCCAACATCCCCTGATCGGAGGCTGTCGGTCATGCGGTTAGTTTGCGAACTAATGGGTCGAGGGGCGTGGTGCTTTGAAAAATAATAAGAAAAGAATCGCGAATGGGGTAGTCGTGGTGAGTTTATTGGTTATGGGCGCAACGGCCCAAGCCGCATTGGTAGCCGCAAGCGGGTTGGGTATTGCCAATGAACCTGGGCCAAAGTATGGAGTGGCCTCGATGATTTATTATGCGGGGTCGAAGTGGGAAAGCGGTTACTTGAACGAAGGGGTTAATCACGGAACAGACGGTGTTTTTGTGCAATACCGGTTGCCTCGCGCTATCACACCGGATCTGTATGTCGTCATGGCCCTGGGTCCGGAAGTCCTCAACACAACCCGTGAAATACGCCCGGGTGTCACGACCAATGGTTATCATTTGTCCCTGCTCGTGTCCTTGTCGACATTCTATCGCGTCGCCAAAAGATGGCGCGTCGGCCTTCGCTGGAATCATGTCACTTTTCAGCAATCTGCCATCTATGGATATAGGGACGCGGATATGATCATGATGACGATAGGTTACGGGCAGAAGAACCCGACGCAATAGCTCGAGCCAGGCCGTTTTGGCGATCATTCACGCAATAATCGCCACTGGGGCGTCACCACTGTAAGGCCTTAGCCCTAGTTGCGGAGCAATTCATGGTGCCCCGGGCCGGAGTTGAACCGGCGACCTATCGCTTAGGAGGCGATCGCTCTATCCACTGAGCTACCGGGGCGGCCCTCGCTAGTATACGCGAAGCGCGACGGACTCCAAACACAGCCAGAAGGCGTTATCGGGCGTCCATTACCAAATCGCAGCGCACAGCCCCCGACTTTAGCTGCGGGGAGGTTCAAGTGATTTGGGCAAACCACAGGTGTCGCCTGTCAGAGACCGCGCCCCCAGAAAGCTCATTCGAAAGCGAGCGCAACCCGCCGCCATCAGCGCCTGCTTTGCGTAAGCGCAGATGAACGGAATACAATCCCAGCAGGCACAGTACCCTGCCGATCGTTGGTGTGCCCCGTCGAGCCGTCACCCACAGCGGGTGTGCGTCTGGTTTTATGTTAGCAAGGGGCGCGGACCGAGGTGGCGGAATCGTCGCGGGTAGTCGGCCTGGGAGCTGCCTGTTTTAGGTGAGGGCGTTTTCGCATCCAGAGCCAAGGAAATGATATCTTAGTCGCCGCTGGAGGGGGCTGATCGACCCGTGCGGCGATGGCTTGGCCTTGTTGCGTGCCCGGGCAAGTTTTACAGGTGCCAGCCAAAGCCCTTGATGTCATGCCTGTGAGCACAACTATGCAATTGATACTGACCCGTCCCGATGATTGGCATGTACACCTCCGCGATGGCGTGATGTTGGCGACCGTGCTTGCCGATACCGCCCAACATTTCGCGCGCGCTATCGTCATGCCTAACTTGGATCCACCTATTCGAACCACTGCCGAGGCCCTGGCCTATCGTGGACGGATCCTGGCGGCAAGACCCCCAGGTTCCGCTTTTGAGCCCCTGATGACGCTCTACCTGACGGACAATACGTCAGCGGAGGAGATGAGGCGCGCTGCGCAATCCGGGGTCGTGCATGGCGTTAAGTATTACCCCGCGGGCGCTACCACCCATTCCGCATCTGGGGTGACAGACATTCGTCGTTGTGACGGGGTGTTGGCGGCCATGGAAGAGGTGGGCTTACCGCTCCTTGTTCATGGTGAGGTGACGGATATGGCAGTGGATATCTTTGATCGTGAGGCCGTTTTCATTGATCGGTATCTGCAAGGGATTATTGCGCGGTTTCCAAGGCTTAAGGTCGTGCTGGAGCATGTGACGACACGCGAAGCGGTAGATTTTATAAAAGGTGCGCCAAAAACCGTGGCGGCCACCATTACCGCCCACCACTTACTGTTAAACCGCAATGCCATGTTTCGTGGCGGTATGCGTCCTCATAATTACTGTCTGCCGGTCTTGAAGCGCGAACGGCATCGCGAGGCCTTGGTTGTGGCGGCGACCTCTGGGAATCCTAAGTTTTTCCTAGGCACAGATAGCGCCCCGCACCTGCGGCGTGTCAAGGAAGCGGCGTGCGGCTGTGCGGGGCTCTATACGGCGCATGCCGCGCTCGAGTTGTATGCTGAGGCCTTTGCTGCGGTAGGTGCGCTCGACAGGCTTGAGGGCTTTGCGAGCTTTCATGGTCCAGATTTCTATGGCTTACCACGTAACCGCGATCAGGTGGCGCTCACAGAAGAGCCGTGGGTGGTCCCGGCCGAAATCAGGCTAAGCGGGGGCGGTGGCGAGGAGAGTGTGGTGCCGTTTCGCGCTGGCGAGACAGTCGCATTTCGTCTCGGGGAAGCGCGCCACGATTCATCGCCAGAGAAGGCGGCACTTTAAGCCGTCAGGTGTCTTTTTCGGCCAGCGACAAGGCATCAACTGCAGCCGCTTACGCGAGTGCGCACGGTGTTGTTGGCTCCCCTGTACTTTTGTGGGCCGGAGGACGTGATCTTGCCCGGACCCGTGGTCGCCGATTCGGTATGGTTGCGAGGGTGTTGCGGCGCTTTTTCGATCTTTGCCAGAGAGCCACGGGATCGCACCAAGCCGTCTTTATGTCCGGCTTTTGTGACCGTGTTGGCGTCTTGGGGGGTTAGGGCATGAAAGGCCTTTTCGTAACAGGAACGGATACGGGGGTGGGCAAGACGCTGGTCAGTACCGCGCTCGTTTTGGCCTATGCGCAGCAGGGTAAACGGGTGGCGGGCTTAAAGCCGGTCGTTTCCGGCGTCACCGGGGGGGTCTGGGAGGATGTCGAGGCACTGCGCTGTGCCAGCGTTCCACCCCGGTCGGTTGAGGACTGCGCCTTATATACCTTTCAGTCTGCTGTGGCACCACGGTGGGCCGCCCGCGAGGAGGGGCGCACGATCGATATGGAGGCCATCGTGCGCTTCGTGCGCCAACAGGCGAAGACTGTGAATCGCGTCGTGGTCGAGGGTGCCGGTGGCTTCCTGGTCCCGCTCACGGACCGGCAAAGCTTCGCCGATCTCGCGCAAGAGCTGCAGTTGCCCATCGTGCTTGTGGTGGCGTTACGTTTGGGCGCTATCAATCATGCCCTGCTCAGCTACGAGGCGATCAGTGCGCGCGGCCTTATTTTAGCAGGGTGGGTCGGCAGCAATCTGAGTCCGGATGGCGCGCCGGGCACGTTGGAGGGGTTGCAAGAGGCCTTGCCAGCGCCTTGTCTTGGCGTAGTTCCCTACCATTCTCCCGTGGACCCAATCCTGGCGCTCCGCTATCTGAAGATTCCGTGAGACTTACAATGATAAATGGCAAACGTGGGCACCGTAAGTATCATCTAGGTCGGTTTATCGTCCCGGAATGAGACCGCGTGTTGCCGTGTAGGGTCCCATCAGTCCGGGCAAGGGACAATCTCGCGCCTTACGCTTGATGGGTAATTAGAAATTAAGCATTATATGGATATTCGAAGGGAATATCCCTCTCGTGGGCCTTGACGGGGTTGTGCTAGCTACCCGCGACTTGTATTGAAAAGGATGGGTGCTACGATAAGTGCATGGGCGCGCATATATTGGGCGGGCGTGAAGTTTGCGAGTTTACCGAAGGCTGAAATGCATCCTACCGGGCTTAAAAAACACCATCGCCATTTACATATGGCCTATGGCTTGTCGCTAGCGTCTATCCTAGGCTTGGCCCTGTGGTATGGCCTATCGAGTTGGCAAGTGGTGAAGCAAGATGCCACGGTACGCTTGCAGGGTTTAGGAGGTACATTGGCCGGCGTGACGGCTGGCGTACTAACGCATGCCGTCGACGGGATGACGTTGTTAGGCGAGGAGTTCGCCGCAGAACGGGGCCCGTGGCATCCGCGCCATCTGCTCACCCAATTTCTTGTCGCTTATCCGATGTTCGGTGGGGCCGTGCTGATCAATGCGCACGGGCGGGTTATTGCCTCATTGCCTGATACCCGAATGGTCCACGCCCGGGAACCCGGTCCCTGGGCGCTGGCCAATGGGCCGAGGTTGGTTGTCGGCCGCCCTGTCTATAAGGCGAGCTTGCGCCACTGGTATCTGCCTTTATGCTCCGTGATGAAGGGGCGCGCGGGTCGTTTTCTCTTCAAGAGTTATCTGCCCCTATCGATCTTGCGTAGCCAATATCGAGCCGCCGCACAGTCGATCGCCCTACCCGATGTGGCCGTGCGCCTCATGCGGGCAGATGGACTGGTCGAGGTGCGTTGGCCACGGGCGACTCCGGCGACCGGGGTTCGTTCGGGTGTGCAGCCGCACCATAGCATCACGAGAATCGCCTACTCCGCGGGGGTACCGATTTATACCTTCCGGCCGCAGACACTGGCGCCGCGGACCGCCATCGAGGGCGCCGATCAGCATTCTGCGGGGGCTGCGCTCAGCATTGTGGTGACTATGCCGGTGCGTGCCCTATGGACGCTGTGGTGGCACAAAGTGTGGGAAATGTTGGCACTAATGGCCGCGATCATCGTGGCGGGTGGTGGGTTTTATCTGTGGATTCTCAAGCGGGAGCGTGGTACCGACAGCAAGCAGGCTGATCTTTTATCGGCGCTCGCCCATCAGTCGCACCATGATGCCCTCACCGATATTCTGAACCGCCGTGGCTTGCAGGAAATCTGGGCCCAGATCCATGCACAGGCGGTGCGCAATGAAGCCGCCTATAGTCTTTTGATGCTCGACCTAGATCATTTCAAGCTCATCAACGACGCCCATGGTCATGACACGGGCGATCGCGCACTTATCCATATCGCCAATATTCTCCGCAGGACGCTGCGGGCCAGCGACTGGGCAAGTCGCTTCGGTGGCGAGGAGTTTGTGTGTCTACTACCACAGACGGGTCGGCAGAGTGCTACGGTGATGGCGGAGCGCCTTCGTCAGGAAATAGGTAAGGCTGCTATAATGGTAGATGACCAGACGATCACCTTGACTGTTAGCATAGGTCTCGTTGTGTTTCCTGATGATGGCACGACTATTGATGACTTGCTGTCACGAGCCGACGCCGCCCTCTATCGGGCCAAGATCGGCGGGCGCGATCAGGTGGTACCGGCATCGGAAGGCACGTCGAAGGTCTTTCTGATCGGTCGGCAAATCACGGAGGCCATAGCAAGCGAGCGCATTCGGCCAGCCTTTCAGCCGATAATCGATTTAAAGAGCGGTGAGGTCGTGGCCGAGGAGGCCCTGGCGCGGCTACATCTTCCCGATGGCACAGAGCTTGTCGCCGACGAATTCATCAGTATTGCTGACGAATTTAAGACAACCTACAAGATCGATAGGGCAATCATCAAACAGGTTATTGCGCGCTGCGTCGCGCAAACACGCGCGGGCGTGCCTCCAGTTTTGCACTTCGTCAATGTATCAGTAGACCTCCTCAACCATCCGCAAGAGGTCGAAGAGATTTTGAGCTTCATCCATCGGGGCTGTGACGCTTGTGGTGATTCTGTGCACGCAGGCAAGCCGCTGGTGATAGAGATTACCGAGCGCGAGTGCGTCATGGATATCCCGGATACCCTGCGCATCCTAAAGCCATTTCTGGACTTTGGGCTTAGGATCGCGCTCGATGATTTTGGCAGTGGCTACTCCTCGCTTTTGTATTTGGCAGAATTGCCCGTGACCTTTCTGAAGATCGACATGGCGCTTGTCCGGCGCATACGACACGATTCGCGCACTCAGGTCATGTTGCGGAATGTCCAGGCGTTGGCGCAGGACTTAAAGCTGATAACCATCGCCGAGGGAGTCGAGGACCAGGTGACCGCCGACATCCTGCGTGCGATCGGCGTCGATTGGGGGCAAGGGTATTATTTTGGCAAGCCCGCGCCCTGAGGCCCGCTAGCGCAGGGGCCCCTCCGCCCCTTTAAGTGCGCGATCCGAAAAGGCGCTGGCCTATCTTTTGGTGCGATGGGGATCAGGTCGATGGCCGGCCGGCTAACCCCTCGGCACGGATGTGCGCACAAAGCAGGTCCTCGACCCTTTGGCGCGCTTTGTAATACCAAGCCGTTCTCGTGCCGTCGTGGGCGCAGGCGAGCAGTTCCGTAACGGCTGTACCAATCGGCGTATCAGAAAGGCCCCTCAAGTCCAAATAGTTGGATAGGGCACAGGGTTCGGAGACCACCGATTTGAGCAGTCCTGGCCGAGTGCTCGCCAAAGCAATTAAAGCGTTCTGCGCAATCATGGCGGCGTAGGCGCCCAGCGCTGTTTGGGGATGGGTGGGATCGAGAGGCAGTTTGGAAGAGTGTGTCCAGGAGAGCAGCTCGCGGGCACCCATGGGGCGCGCGATCGCATAGCCTTGACCGGCGTCCGCGCCAAGAATCGCCGCAGCCTCGATGAGTCCCGCGCCCTCAAGCCCCTCGACCGTGACGCGGACGTCCATGCTGTGGGCAAGGTGGGTCAGATGGTGAATGAATTGGAGTGCCTTGTGCGGCGTCAGCACTGCTGTGCTGACAAGACCTTGATCAATCTTGACGTCATCGACCGCCAGTTGCTCCATGCGTATGAGTGAGCTGTACCCGGATCCCAGATCGTCCTGCGCAAGACAGATGCCAAGCGCCTTCCACTCGGACAGCATGGCGCCCGAGTCTCTCCTGCTGTCGATCTCGGCAGTTTCCAAAAGCTCGAGCGTAAGCCTTTTGGTTTCAATCGGGATGTCATGCAAAACGTCTCTGGCTATCGCTAGGTACTCGCGATCAGCGAGGGCCTGCGCTGGCAGATTGATAGCCACCGATGTGGCAAGGCCATGGTCTTCCCAGTAGCGCAGATCCGTCAAAGCTTGTCGTAGGCCCATGGCAAATAGCCGACGTAATTCGTGTTCGCCGAATGCTGGCAGGAAATCGCCCGGTGAGACATATGTGCTATCGGGGTTATTCAATCGGGCGAGCGCCTCGACTTTGCTCAGTTGCCCCGAACCGAGATCAATCAAGGGCTGATAGAGCATGGTGAGGGCGCCTTTGATGAGGCGCTCTCGATAAGTCTCCCGAATCTCATAAGGGACGACGTGACTTGTGCGCCCTGATCGCGCAAAGACAATAGCCAATTCAGAATAGAGGCGGTCTATGAGATTGGCGAGGTTTGGTGTTGCAAAATATCCGGGCCAACCATGATAGAGCGTCACAAGCGCTTGGGGGCATCCACCGGCATCATTGATCGGAATCGTCGCCATAGAGGCATATCCGAGATCGCGTGCGAATTCGCGCCACGGTGCAAGTGTTGGATCCGATGCGATCGCTAGCGTCTGTTGAATTTGCGCTGATCGCCAAGCACGCCCAGACGGCCCTTGCCCTAAAGGCCGGTCGCTATGAATGCTAGGGATCAGTTGTAGGTCGGCGAGCGACGTCACATGGCTCTCAAAGGTCAGGCCGGCTACGGTCTCATATTGGAAATCACCGTTTCCGTCAGGCCTAGCGAGAGTCCCCGCCTTCATACCGGGGAGGGTCACCAAAGTTTCAAGGACCCTTCGGATAAAATCACTAAAGGTTGTGGTCGTTTCCGGTAGGTGCGTAATGAGGGAGGTTGCTTGTTGTTGGGCTTGGGCAATCTGGTGCTGGCCCCGTATCTGACCATTGAGGTCGGCCATAAGACGAGTCATGAGGACTTGGCGCAATTGCGCACGCTCCTCGGACGTCCCGGGCCATTTTTGGATATGGCGTAGCAGCTGCTTTAGATATAATTCATAGGCATCGACTAGCCACGTTGTTTCAATACCGGTGAAGGCGTGAATATGCCCCGCTTGAATGGCGTGCTCATGGTGCGCCTGCTCGTTTAGATGTGGGTCGAGCAGAGCGCGCAATTGTCCGAGTTGCTGTGCTTGAGTGTGGGCGAATTGTTCTGGGTTTAGGCGTGTAATGACGCCGTCAGGGCCGGCGTGTCGAGTGAGCCCTTCATAGAAGGCAGCTATGCAATATTCGCCGAGACTAGCGAAATACCCATGCGTCAGCTTGAGCAGGGCCGCAGCTTGTGGTCCGTAGGCATCCAGGTCCTCATTCATCGCGGGAACCCTTTCACAAACATCCTCGGCAATCGGTTGCTTAGGCGCCTGGATGCGCGGATCTCTGCGAGAATGCCTAGCATGACCACCCTTCTCATGATTTTTAGAAACAACGAGAAGTACATGACCGACAAACACCCTAACGGAACGTGCTCCACTATGTAACTTACATAGGCCGTTGCACTGTAGTTGTCAAGGATTTAAGCAGGCTATGATAGGAGGCCAAACAAGATACCCGGGCTCCAGTATAGCTATCGGGTAGCGACACTCAACGTAGAAGTTAAGAAGATCATTCAAAGCCGAGCGGCTATCCGACATGCGCGGGTGGCTGCATGAGTCGCCTAGTCTGACTTATGTGAGATGAAGACTTTATGGCTGTGATCGGCGTGGGTGGGCGTCTTCCTTTTCCATTGCCTCGAGGCTAAGACCCGCCGGTTCGAGTGGATAGATATGCGTGACCCAACCGCCTAGGAAGGCTACCGCCCCCATGAGGAGAAGGACGGTTGTAAGGCCCCAGGCGGCCTCGATGCGCGGGAATGCGACCGCCGATAAGGCGGCTCCCAGGCGCGAGACGGCTGTGGCGATGCCGCCTGCGCTGGCGCGCAATTCAGTCGGAAAGATCTCCACCGAAAGGGCCATTGCGGTGACGCCCGGTCCGATGCCGGTGCCCAGCGAATACACGGCGGCGCCTAGGTATATGCTGTATGCGTGATGGCTAGTGATCCCCCCGGCAAATAGCAAAAGACCGAAAGTCATGAGCGCAAAGCCGCCAATCTGGAGAGGGATGCGGCCCCAGCGATCCAGGCGTGACAGGATCAGGATGATGCCCACGGTCGAAATGAGGAGAAATATCGCGTTAATGCCGGCGGCGGCAATATCGTTGGCCGCAAGACCTTGCATGCGCAGCACGATCGGGAAATAGAGGCCGATACCAAGACCGACCACGTCGAGACAAAACCAAGGTATGACGCTAAGCCCCAAGCGCCGGAGCCAGAATTTCTTGAGCAGCACGGGCCAGCGCCTAACGACATGTTGAAAGCTATCCAAAGCGGCGGTGATCTCGGCCAGGGCCCAGTCCGGATGCAGAAGCCGGAGCGCCGTGTGCGCCGCTTCCCGTCGTCCGCGACGCACAAGCCAGCGGGGTGATTCCGGGATGCGGCGTCGCAGCCACAGCAGCCCTAAGGCCGGTACGATCGCCGCGCCCAACATGAATCGCCACGATGAGGCGCCGATCGGTAGCAGGACGAGGCCCAAGAGGGTAGAGACCAAGGCCCCTCCATACCAAGCGATATTGATCCAGGCAAAACCCTTGCCGCGACGATCTTCAGAGCTGTATTCGGCGACCACCGTAGAGACCAGGGGGTAATCCATGCCTACGCCTAGGCCGACAATAAAACGACCAATCCATAACATAGTCAGATTTGGGCTGAGCGCGCTCACCAGCGCGCCCAGGGCGTAGAGGGCAACATTGGGCAAAAGGAGTGCGCGACGGCCAAAACGGTCCACCAAGAGGCCACCGATCATGCCGCCAACCAGGGACCCGATCAGGGCCGAGGCCATAAGATTGCCAATGGCCGCAGGGCCAAGGTGCCAGGCCACATGCAATGGCAACAGGGCAATCGCCATGATGCTGAGATCGAAACCGTCCAGGAACATACCAAGCCCGGCGGCCCGCAGGGCTTGTTGTCGGAGGTCGCCCACAGGTCGATCGGCCATAGCGGTTAGCGGAATCGCTCAGGGTTCAAGCGGACCATGCCTGGAGGCCCGTTTGGCGCGCTGAAGGGTTTTGTGGGTGGCATGTTTGGGGCGGCCCTCTAAAATGTGTCTCGAACAGGTCTCGGCAATGCCATTTGCGGCCCGGCGAGACGCTCCCGCCGTGGCGTGCCCCGAGCTATGCGAGGCCCTAAGGCCTTCTCCCGGAACGCCCCCCGGTCGCGGTTACGCGCCCGAGTCCTTCGGGTGCCGCGAGGGCGGGCTGATAATAGCGCCATCGCGACGGCAATCAAAACCCTAAGCGCGGGCTTGTCCGGACCAAGTCGCCTAGGGGCGGCCGGTCGCGGTGTCTTTCAGGTCCCCGGCGTGACGCGCGGGACGGCCGGTTCTGTGGTCGCCGAGACACCAGGGTGCCGAGCGGGACCGCGTTCCCGAGAGATACGCCCCTGGCGGGCCCTAGATACACCGCTTTTCTTTGGAAGGATGGCAGTGGGTTCATGCAGGCGGCGTCCTTAAAGGACGCCGCCAAAGTGTTCATCGCGGCCCTATTCCGGCCCCAGGCGCCGTGCCCCAGGCGCCTTCGGGGTCACTTGGACTGGCCGAAGAGTGGTTGCGGCTGTTATGCTTAGGCGTAGGGACTTCGCGCGCGAAGCCTGTGTTTTGGGCTCCAGATTTTGCTGTTGCCTGGGATGGGGAGGAACGGTCCTGTAAAGAGGGCGCGAATGACAGCGCTCCGGCGGCCTCGAATATCTGCATATATAGCGCGGGCGTTATGACGAAAGCCAGAAAATTTGTAGCGGCTGTAAGAAAGCAGTGGTTAATGGAGCGCACGCGCTGTCAAAGTTGCGGTATGCCGCTCGTGTATGACAAAAAGCATCGGCCAGGAAGCATTTACTGCAGCTATTGTCATGATGGGAGGGCCTTCGTAAAGGATATGGCGTTGGCGGACATGAGGGCGAAGGTGAGGGGGCTTTTGCGTGACCGAAAGACCTCGGTTGTCGTTCGTCTTTATATGTACTGGCGGCTCGCGACCTTGAGGCGCTGGCGAAAATTCGGTTGACCGTTGAAATTCCCCCCAATCTGGTCGGTGATCCCATCGTATTGGCTCGTAGGGCCCGCTCGGCGCCTTCCGAAACCGCGCAAATGGCGTACCTCGTCGTCTTGCGAACACCCCTTGTGTAAGCGCTCACCAGCTCAATTCCAAGGTCTATATCTCGAAAACGGCACATTTCCCGGTGGGCGCGGTACTCTTTCGGGGCGGAGGTCGCTCAGGGGTGGCCGGGCCGCTGGGTGGTTGCCGGTCGGTGCCAGGAGACCTGCGAAAGGGCATGGATCGGGGTGGTTATCCCCAAGGGTCGTGCGGCAAGGATAGGCCAATCCATGCGGTGAGCCCGTATTGCAGAGGTCTGCCCGATGGCCGGCTGCGCCATGGCGCGCGCCCGCATAAGCCGGAACCGAAACCCGAAAGGCCTTAAGCCAACCGTTAAGATTGCCAATTTGCGTCGATTGTCGCGAACTTATGGCGAATTTCGTGAATAGAATTCCCGCCAAAGGCGTAGTGCTGGCCGCCTGATACCAAAAAGATCTGGAATAGGTATTGATTTCTGTTAAAACAAACGGTGCAATACCCCCTTAGCATGACACGTGTTTCTAGGGCAGGCGCGGCTTCAGGGGGCCGTGTGGAAGAATAAGCCAAGGCAGGTATCCCGAAAGTCCGGGTCAGGTGGTTCATGACCACAATATGGGCGGGGGATGCTGAGATCCTGAGACAATACCTAGGGGCGACAGGCGGTTTTAGCCAAGACTCGGCACACTCGGAACGAGCGTTGCGCGTAGTCGCCGTGTGTCGATTTCGAACGAAGGAGGACGAAATGGGGCGTTACAGGGGCGGCGTGTTGGCCGAATACCGATATGCATAAGGGCACAACGAGAATGGTCACGAACAGATGGATGCATTGGCTCCGTAGGATAGCCCCTTTTTCCCTGGCCGCCCTGTCTGGTTGCGCGCCCCATCATATGATGCAGAACTTCTGGTTGCTGAATCCCAAAGGCATTATTTCCGACACCCAGTTACATTACATGAAGCTAGATGTCGGCATCATGCTTCTGATTATCGTACCGACCGGCCTGCTCATCGTGTGGACCATGTGGCGCTATCGCAAGGCGGGCGGTAAGGGTCGGTATGATCCTAAGTGGGACCACTCGAATGCGATCGAGGCCGTTGTCTGGGGCATACCGATATTGACGGTAGCGATTCTGTCGTACTACTCCATAAAGGCCATTTACGCCGTTAACCCTTATAATCCCTCGATTATTTCGCGTTCCACTAGTCAGTATGCCAAAGTGGCCCCCTTGGATGTCGATGTGATCTCCACTGACTGGCAATGGCTGTTCATTTACCCAAAACAACACATTGCCACATTGGGCAAGCTCGTGATTCCCGCGGGCACGCCGATTCGCTTTCGCTTGACGTCGGCTACCGTCGTCAATGATTTCTATATACCGCAGCTGGTGGGCATGATCGATGTTATGCCGGGTATGCGGGTGAAGCAGTCCTTGGTGGCAAGCCACACCGGCACTTATGCGGGATTTTCGGCGGTCTATAGCGGCCCCGGATTTGCCTGGATGACATTTCGTACCCAATCCGTGTCGCCGGCGAAGTTCCATAGCTGGGTGCAGGGGGTACAAAAGTCGACGCAGCATTTGAGTTATGCCGACTTCAACCGGGTGGCGCGGCCGACGATCAATACGACTGGTAAGGCCACGTATTTTTCGGACGTACAAGCCGGCCTGTTCGACCACGTCATCATGGAAGTTATGAACGGCAAGATCTTCCCGACGCCCATGGGTATGACTGAGAGCATGAGTAAGTATCTTACAAAATAACGTATCGATCTCGCGCGAAACCGAGCTTAAGGAGAGCAACCGTTCATGTTGGTGCATATTGCTGGACCCTGGAGCCCGCTCCTTGGTAGATTGACACTCTCGGAAGTGCCCTATAGCAATCCGATCCTTATAGGGACCTTTATCTTCGCTGCCCTCGTGGCCATATTGGTGCTGGGCGCCACAACCTATTTCGGCAAATGGGGTTACGTCTGGCGCGAATGGCTTACGACCGTCGATCATAAAAAGATCGGCATCATGTACATTCTGTTGGGTCTTGTGATGTTGTTCCGAGGTTTCGTGGACGCCATCATGATGCGCACTCAACAGGCCATGGCGGTAGGCACCCATGCAGCCGGTCATTTGCACGCCCTACATGGCTATCTGACGCCCTATCATTTCGATCAGATCTATACTGCCCATGGCACGATCATGATCCTATTTGCGGCAACGCCGCTCTTGGTGGGTATCATGAACATCATGGTGCCGCTCCAAATCGGCGCGCGCGATATGGCGTATCCCTATCTGAACGCGGTGTCGCTGTGGATGACGGTAGCCGGGGCGGCATTGGTGATGGTCTCTTTGTTTATCGGGGACTTCGCCCACGCAGGGTGGTTTGGAATCGTGCCGGTGATGGAGTTGCCGTATAGCCCTGGTGTCGGTGTCGACTATTGGATGTGGGCGTTTCAGTTGAGTAGCATTGGCACGACGCTAGGCGGTATCAATCTTTTGGCGACGATCGTCAAGATGCGTGCACCAGGAATGACCTGGGGGCGTCTGCCGCTGTTCACCTGGACATCGCTCAGCGCGAACTTGATCAGCTTGACAACGTTTCCCGTGGTGACGACGGTTCTGGCCCTGTTGGCCATGGATCGGTATTTTGGGACCCACATCTTCACCGCTGGCATGGGCGGAAATCTCATGCTGTACAACGACTTATTCTGGATTTGGGGTCACCCGGAAGTTTATTTCGTGATCCTGCCGGCGTTTGGCATGATGTCGGAGATTATCCCGACGTTCTCCGAGAAACCGCTCTTTGGGTACATGGGGATGGTGTTGGCGTCCCTGGGGATCGCCGGGGCCTCGTGGGGTGTGTGGTTGCATCACTTTTTTACGATGGCGGGATCGCCTGCCCTCAATAGCTTTTTTAGCGTGACGACCATGGCGGTTGGTATTCCCACCGGGGTGAAGCTCTTTAACTGGGCATTTACTATGTTTCGTGGGCGGCTACGGTTCGAGTTGCCGATGATGTGGGCGACAGCGGCCCTGTTCTTTCTGCTCGTGGGCGGATTGACGGGCATGATGAATGCGTTTACGACCAATGATTACATGGTCCATAACAGCGTGTTCGTTGTCGCGCACTTCCATATGATGCTCCTCCTTATCGTTGCCGCTATTTTCGGGGCCGTGAACTATTGGTTCCCGAAGGTCTTCGGTTTTCGATTGGAGCAACGTTTCGGGAAGATATTCTTCTGGCTGTTTGCGGCGGGTACGGCGGTTGTTTTCATACCCATGTTCGCACTCGGGTTTATGGGTATGACCCGTCGCTTGGATTATATCCCCTATGTCCAGTGGGGCCCGCTTCTGAATATTGAGGTCCTAGGTATCGTCTTGTATGTGCTGTCGGCAGTCTTCCTTGTGGCGCAACTTTACGTGAGCCTGCGCGACCGGAACCAGAACCGTGTGGGTACCGATGCTTGGGGTACATCTCGGAGCGTGGAGTGGATGACTCACTCACCGGTGCCGTTTTACAATTTTGCCGTGACGCCGCAAATAAATGCCCGCGACGAATGGGCATGGCGCAGGGAGCAGGGTGTCGGTGACCGGCGTCCAGATCGTTATGAAGACATCCATATGCCAAAGAATACCAGCGTGCCGTTGTGGCTTGGCCTGTTGTCCTTGGGGCTAGCGTTTGCGTTGGTGTGGCGTATCTGGTGGCTGGCGGCAGTCTGCTCTATTGGCGTACTGGCGCTAGTCGTGATTCGTGCCTTTAACTCGGATACGGATTACACGATCCCGGCGGCTGAGGTCGAGAAGATGGAGCAGGCTATTCATGATGTTCCATAGACAAGTAACGATGAGGCGGGCGCGTCCGCTCCATACGGCGAGCTATCAATGACGCGCGTGTCATCACCCCGCGTCAATCGGGGGAAATCGCGTGATTATGACAAGGAACGGTGCGGCTTTTCGGTGCCGCGTCGGCCATGAGCCGCGCGTACCGGGGTGAGGAACCCTTGGCGTTGAGGAGACGGTGTTCTAGCGCTCAGGGCGATTGGGGCCGGTCCTCCGTTCCTTCTTATTTTTTTCTTTGGAGTGGCGCTCTATGAGTACATCTGCAAGCAAGGCTGTTGATATAAAAACCGACACCCTGTGGTGTCCTACGGGGCATAGCCACGACGGCATCGCGACCAAGACCTTGGGATTCTGGCTCTACATGCTAAGCGATGCCATGATCTTTACGACCTTGTTTGCCGCCTACATGGTGTTGAGCCATGCCTTCAATGCCGCCGGGGGGCCCACCATAACGGATGTCGCCCACCCCGTGTACGCTTACGGCGAGACCGCGCTGATTTTTTCAAGCGTGCTCAGTTATGGTTTTGCGATGATGGCCCTGAAACGAGGAAGCCGAAAAGGGGTTATCGTCGGTATCAGCATAGCCTTGTTGTTGGGAATCGCGTTCCTGTGTGCAGATGGGCACGAGACCGCGCTGCTATTTAGCCAGGGCGCGGACCCCGAGAGGAGCGGCTTCCTGTCGGCGTTCTTCTCTTTAGTGTTTTACCATGGCTTGCATGTAGTAGTGGGTGTCTTTTGGATGCTTGTTATGATCGTGCAGGTCGCCTCTATGGGCTTTACGGATAAGGTCGTATATCGCCTGCTCAACCTAAGGCTGTTTTGGCATTTTCAGGCGGTCATATGGGTTTTCATGTATACATTTCTTTACCTGCGAGGCTTGATCGCATGACGCACCCCACACATAAGGCCTTCAAACATCCCGAGGTCCAGCTGGCCAATATGGGCTACGTGGTCGCTTACGTGGTATCCATGGTCCTTATGGGCTTATCGCTCATACTGGTCAAGGACCATATGTTGTCTTCTATGAGGCTTGCGGAAGCCATTTTGCTGAGTGCGGCCGTGGTGGTGATCGTCCAGGGCGTGTTTCTGCTCCATATGAATTTGTCGCATACGCAGATATGGCATACGTTTGCGCTTGTCCTTTTCATTCCCCTGTTTGTCTTGGCGATCGGCCTGACCGCCTGGATGTTCCACGGCCTATACAAGCGCACGATGATCGTACCAATCATGAAGGCCATGCCTGCGGTGCAGGGCTCTATGGCACCTGTTATAGCCCCTAAGCGCTGAAGGGCTAGTAGGGACTTTTGATTCTGTAAGGGGTGGCCGCACAAGGCGCGGGCACCGGAGAGGTGTCGGTTTGGGCTGGCGTGCGGTCTCTGGGCGCTGCCCGGTTTGGGCGTCTATGCCGGGCCTTATGTCTTCTCGGTGGGCCCTGGCTTAAGGCGGGCGCGTAGGGCTTCTAACTTTTCCCATAACAGGATTCCGCGAGGCTCGCGGAGGGCATCAACGAGAGCTGCTGCGGTAGGATCGCCTGCGGGCTTCTCCATTATTAAAGGCAGAGAGCATGGGTGCGCAGACAGGAGAGGCGGGTATCCCGCACGCTGTTGATAGCGAGATGACGGCGGGTGTTCGGCGAGCCAACCGGGTGGTATTGGTGCTTGTCCTCTTGGCCGTGGTCTGTGGTCTGGAGCAAGGATTGACGAGCGCGCTCGGGGTGCGGGGCGCGCTCGAATTGGGATTGGTGACGAGCGAGGTCGCCCTCTGTTTTACCTTGGTCTTGCTGGGCAGCCTAGTGGAGGGCTTCGGTTTTGGCCTGTCGCTCGGTACGCAGTGGCCCTATACCCGCAATATCTTTGTCCTGATGTGGCGCGGCGACCCGGAGGCCGCCCACCGCCTAGTAGCCACTGCGGTCGGTTTGATCGCAGTCGCATTGGTTGTGGTGCACGCCAATTATATGGCCATCGCGGGCTTGCTGCTTGTGGTGGTCACGGCCCTGTTCGGGATGGGCACCTTATATGTGCTGGCCGGCCGGGCGCCGGCCTTTGTGCATGGCACGCATGGTTTGCTAGCTTATGTCGTGCTCTTAAATTATGCGTTGGGGCTTGCGTACCCAGGCGTGCGGCTGCTTCCCTATCTCGATGCGAATGTGGCACTGCATTCCTTGCTGCTCACGGTGTTTCTTGGCGGCATGGTGACCGGGCAGCGGGGGTTTATGACCCCGATTGGTGCGTTCTATCGTCCTACGCGGGCGGCCCATTGGGTGCTGGTGAGCCACATTGTGGCGGCGCTTTTGGTAATCGGGACCTTAGGCTGGCTCATGCCCCTGTACCCGGTCGCTTTTTATCTATCGGTAGCCCAGGTCGGTGTCGGGTTCTTTCTTTTTCATGCCGTCAATCTGCGGCCTAAAGCGCCTGGCGCTGTGGTAGCTTTTCATCAGACAATGGTCCTACTTATGACTGCCGCCGTCATTTGGCAGTGGAAGTGATCGCGGGCCGTTCATAGGCCCATGGGGCGTATAGTTTTCGGCGATTCGTCGGCAAGAGACCGAGGGTATAGGCATGAGGGAGCTGAATTCACAGGAAGGACGGGATGGTGCCGTACTCATAGGCCCAGGTGCCGTGGGTATTACGCAGTTCGTCCGTGATCTTCTCACGCTCGCGAAATTCCGGGTCGTGGCGTTGCTCGTGTTTACGGCCGCGGTGGGAGAGATATTGGCGCCCGGCTTTTCGCGAAGTTGGGTGCAGGATGGCGCGGGACTGATTGGTATTGGTCTAGCGGGTGGCGCGGGCGCGGTCTTTAACCAGCTTGTGGAACCAACGCTCGATCAGCATATGAAAAGGACGCGTCGTCGGCCACTTGCCGATGGCCGCATCAAGTATTGGATGGTTGTGCTCTACGCGGGAGTGCTCCTGCTTAGTGCGGTGACCATCCTTGCTGTGGGGACGAACCTCTTGACGCTGGCGCTCACCCTTGCCGGAACGGTCGGGTACGGCATTGTCTACACGTTGCATCTTAAGCCGGCAACGCCTTGGAATATTGTCTGGGGGGGGATAGCGGGTGCGCTGCCGCCGCTCATTGGTTGGACGGCCGTGACCGGTCATATCGCGCTTATGCCGTTTGCATTGGTGGCGCTGATCTTTGTGTGGACGCCTGCCCATTTTTGGCCGCTTGCCCTCAGCTGTCGCGAGGATTATGCCAAGGCCTGTATTCCGATGCTGCCCGTGACCCACGGGGTCGAACGCACGCGAACGGAGATCGTGAAGTACGCGCTGGCCACCTTCCTCGTGAGTCTGGTACCGGCGGTCATTAGCGGCAATTGGATCTACGGCATCGTGGCCGTGGCGAGCGGCGGGTGGTATGTGCTGCTGACGTGGCGGTTGAAGCGCATGCCGGTGGGACCGGCAATGGATCGCTATGGCCGCACAGTCTTCGGCGCCTCGATCAGCTACCTGTTTATTTTGTTTGCAGCACTGGTGCTTGGGCATCTCGTTTTAGGGTAACGCCCCGATAACCCAGATTTGTAAGTGGCCCCATGCGCTTGGCAGGTCCTCGGCGCGTGGGCGTTTTGTGTCTGCTGCGACTGGCTCTGCATGGGGGTTGCCGCCTAAGAGGATCGCCTCAGCAAAACGCTTATGGCTATGGACGTACCCTTATCGAGCAGGACGATTCGACGAGGCTTGGTGTGTGGTGGGCCGCGGGGTGGTCGCCGACAGGTTTCTCGCCGAATTCACGAGCGCCACATGGGTGAAGGCCTGGGGAAAATTGCCGACTAGTCGCTTGGAGTCAAGGTCGTACTCCTCAGACAAGAGCCCCACGTCGTTGCACATGCCGACAAGCCGCGCAAAGAGCCGCTCGGCCTCATCGTGGCGGCCTTGTAGCGCGAGGTTGTCAACCAGCCAAAAGGAGCAGGGCAGGAACATGCCCTCGCCGGACGGAAGGCCATCGACCGATCCGCCAGTGCGGTAGCGCATGACCAAGCCATCGACCACGAGCTCTGCCTCGATGGCCGCTATCGTACCTCGTATGCGTGGATCCTCAGGTGGCAGAAACCCGACCATGGCCATCATCAGGAGACTCGCGTCGAGCGCCTCGGTGCCGTAGTGCTGGGTAAAACTGTTTTTCACTTTGCTGAACCCTCGCTGACAGATGTCTTCATGGATGGCATCGCGCATCTGGGCCCATCGCTCTATGGGGCCTTTCAATTGATAGCGGGTGGCATCTTTGACCGCCCTATCGAAGGCGACCCAGGCCATGACTTTGGAGTGGGTGAAATGCTGGCGCCCCTCGCGAACCTCCCATATACCATCGTCTGGTAGCTGCCAGCGGGTCTCCAGAAACTCCATGATGACCAATTGTATATTCCAGGCGTGCGGTTCCGGATGAAGGCCGACACTGCGCGCAAAGTGCAAGGAGTCCATCAGTTCACCGTAGACGTCGAGCTGAAACTGATCGGAGGCGGCATTCCCAACCCGAACGGGCGTGGAGTTCTCATAGCCATGAAGCCAGGGGATCTCTCGTTCGCCAAGCCATCTTTCACCGGCCACGCCGTATACGATCTGAAGATCTTCAGGGCTACCGGCGACCGCCCGCAGCAGCCATTCCCGCCATGCCGTCGCCTCGTCTGTGTAGCCGGACGTCAGCAGGGCCCACAACGTGAATGTGGCGTCACGCACCCAGCAATAACGGTAGTCCCAGTTGCGTGTACCGCCCAGTTTCTCGGGTAGGGAGGTTGTCAGGGCCGCGGCGATGGCCCCGGTGGGCCGGGAGCTCAGGGCCTTTAGGGTGATGAGTGAGCGCATGACGGCGTCTCGCCAGGGGCCCCGATAGGTGCATTGGTCGGCCCAGTCGCGCCACCATCGCTCGGTTTCGACGAGCGCTTTGTGGGGGTCTGGGGCGGTGTACTGAGTTTGATGGGTCTGTTGATAGGTAAGATGAAAGACCTCGCGTTGGCCTGCCGCGACCAGGAACCGAGCCCCGATCATTTGGTCTTCCCGATGCGCGCTGACCGAGGTTGCGAGATAGAGGGTGTCCGGGCCGGCGACCGCCATATGAGCACCGTCTATGTGTCGGACCCAGGGCACCATGGACCCATAGTAGAAGCGAATGACCAGCCTCATGCGCATATCGACCGTGCCGCGTAGGCCTTCAACGATCCGGATCACATGACAGCCGTCACGCTCGGTGTCGTCACTTATGGGCATGAAGTCGATAACACGGACACTACCCTGGTCAGTCTCAAAGTCGGTTTCGAGAACCAAGGTCGTTTCCCGGTAACGCCGCGTGGTTGCCGTGATTCGGCCATGCGGGGCGATTTGCCAGTGGCCGTTGTCGCGATCCCCAAGAAGGGCGGCAAAGCAGGCACAAGAATCGATGCGCGGCGCACAAAACCAATCGATTGAACCGTTATTGCCGACCAGGGCGCCGGTCACGGCATTGCCGATCAGGGCATAGTTTTCGATGGCGATGTGGTCCGACTGGGGCATGGATTCTCCTTGGAAATGCCGCTTGTCTTGCCTAGCCGTGACACCGGTATCGCGGCCGCTAGCGGGCCTGCGAGTGGGGGTCGCGTCACACCCAAGACGGGCGCGCGGCGGCACGACACCATTTATGTATACCTGCTGGGCGACCCCAAGATCAACCTAGATCCCATGCCTAGATCCCATGCGGCGTGCGGAAACCTCTGCCCTAAGCGGCCCTTAAGTTGCCTTGTATTCCGATGGTGTCGTCGCGCGAATGGCGCTTGACACCGTATCTAGGTACGGGGATTAGGCTTGATGCCAGGTTTTGGGGGGGCGGCACATGTTGGTGCGACGGCTATGATGCAAGCGCGGCGGACCCGGTGGGCAATGGGCGTGTGGGTAGCCGTTGTGGCGGGTTTCTTGGCCTCTCTCTGTTGTGTCGGGCCGCTTATTCTTGTGGTAGCCGGTGTGGGCGGCGCATGGGTCTCTCATCTCACCGTGCTCGACCCTATTCGGCCGTGGCTTACCGCAGCCACCCTCATTGTTCTCAGTCTAGCCCATGTTCGGTATTGGCGCAGTCGCCGCGTTACGGCGTGTGATTGCAAAACGCCCACAGACTGGAGCGCCTTGTGGCTGTGGCTTGGTACCGCGTTTGTCCTTGTAGCCCTTGCGGCCCCCTATGTGCTCCCGATACTCATTTTGCCCTCCCTTCCTCACGTGTCCTAGGAGATTACTCATGAAACACGCTTTACGTGCGATTGTATTTGCAGTCGTGCTACCACTAGGGGCCATCGTAACGTTACCGGCCTTTGCGGTTCCTTTATCTGAACCCTCTTTACAGCGCGTAGCCGTGCGTTTTTCTCAATCGGTCATCCATATCCCCGGAATGACCTGCAGTAATCAGTCGTGCGCCGTCACGGTTTATATATCGCTCATCCGCTTACCGGGCGTGATGGGCGTAGGGGTCGATGAGTCCAATCAAGACGTGACCGTGAAGTACGTCCCCGGAAGAACGAGTCCATCGGCATTTTTGAAGGCCGTCAAAAACGCAGGATTTCCCGGTACCTTAGTTACGAAGGGCAGCACCTAAATGGGAGAGGCGCTGACGCTCGATCTTACTGGTATGACCTGCGAGCATTGCGCGCTTGCGATTGATCGTGCGCTGCAAAAGCTCCCAGGCGTGAAGGCGCGCGTATCCTATCCTGATCATAAGGCCTATATAGAGAACGTGGGCCAATCGTCTCTGCCAGCTATCGTGGATGCCATTGACCGTGCCGGTTATGGCGTCGAAGGGCCGCGACCTCAGGATACGCATGTTGCGCAAAAAAAATCCGACCAGACCCTGCATGTCGCCATCATCGGGGGCGGTTCGGCGGCGTTTGCGGCCGCCATCCGCGCCACGCGCGAGGGCGCGCGTGTAACGCTGATTGAGTCGGGGGAGTTGGGCGGCACTTGTGTGAATGTCGGCTGTGTGCCATCGAAGATTCTGATTCGGGCCGCGCATGGCGCCCACGAGCGGGCGCACCCGCGTTTTTTGGGTCTGAAGGCCTGTGCCGCTATGGTCGATCGGGCGGCACTGACCGATCAACAGCAGGCGCAAGTTGCGGCACTGCGTAAGGCCAAGTATCAAGATATCCTGGCCGGACATCCCGCAATCCAGCTCCTGCGTGGCTATGCCCGTTTTGAAGATGCGCACACCTTGCGGGTCGACAGTGGCGACCAGACACGCGCGGTTGTGGCCGATCGATTTTTGATTGCCACCGGGGCTTGTGCCGTGATTCCCCCCATTGCGGGTCTTGCCGATACCCCATATTGGACCTCGACTGAGGCGCTTGCCACGCGGGAATCGGTCGCTCGTCTCATGGTGATCGGCGCCTCGGCAATCGCGCTCGAGCTCGCCCAGGCCTTTTTACGCCTGGGGTCGCAGGTGACCCTCTTGGCGCGCGAGACGCTCCTCGCGCGCGCGGATGCCGATATCGGGGCGACCATCGAGCAGGCGCTCGTGGCCGAAGGGATGGTGGTGCGCACGCACGCCATGCTGACTCGTGTCGCCTTCACTAATGGCGTTTTTCAAGTCGATACGGCGAACGGAACATTTACCGGCGAGCGGCTTTTGGTCGCCACGGGCCGGCGTGCGCACACCGACGCTCTCGGGCTTGATGCCATCGGTGTGTCCAGGGATAAAGCGGGCCGTATCCTGGTGGATGACGCCTTGCGTACGCAGATACCGCATATCTATGCTGCGGGTGATTGCACGACGCTCCCACAGTTTGTGTATGTGGCGGCGAGCGCCGGGACCCGGGCGGCGGTGAATATGACCGGCGGAGATCAGCGTCTTGATCTGACTGTTATGCCGGCTGTGATCTTTACCGATCCCCAGGTGGCGACTGTCGGGCTTACACAGGCGGCCGCCGAGAAGCGCGGTTTGGTTGTGGAATCGCGGACATTGACGTTGGATTATGTACCGCGCGCGTTGGCAAACTTTGATACCCGGGGATTTATCCGGCTCGTGGCCGAGCGGGAGTCGCGACGCATTGTCGGGGCGCAGATCGTGGCATCGGAGGCCGGTGAAGTGATCCAGTCGGCCGCCCTTGCTATGCGGGCGAGCATGACAACTACGGACCTCGCCGGCCAATTATTCCCATATCTGACCATGGTCGAGGGCCTTAAGTTGTGCGCCCAGATCTTCACTCAGGACGTGAAACAGCTCTCCTGCTGCGCGGGCTAAGGCGGACATGCCGATTACGCATGCGGTCGTGAGAGAGGAGACGCATGCGCTGCGGGGCGAGCGCGTCCGAACAAAGCCCGTGTGGTGCTAGCGGCTCTATGAGAATGGCCGGCGCTGACTCCAAAGGATATAGCGCGAGCGCTCATCGCGCGTAAGCGCGCGCTCGATTTGCGCATGCTCCTCACGGGTGAGGGTGTAGGCGGCGAGGTAAGCCCGAAAGAACCGCACATAGGCGGCATCCGGGTAGACCACAATGCGCGCCAAAAGGGCGGTCGCCGCGGGCCGTCTCCGGAGGTGGTAGTGGAGCGTTCGGGTCGCCCCCGGTGCCAGACGGGTATCGAAATACTGATGGCGCAGATCAAGGCTTATACGTCGTGCGATCACGGTCTGGCGACGGCTTCCTGCACAGATGGTCTTGCCGCAGAGCTGCGCGATGCTCAGTACGACCGTAGGTGTCGTGTAGGTCGGAAAGTCATGGCCGACGCCCGAGTTGGTGACGGCGAGCGTCGCGTGCACCCGGTGCCCGACTCGGTCGGGGGCGAGACGCAAATCGATGGTGAGCGCGTGGCGCACGAACCGGCGGCTGTGGATGCCGAGAAAGCTGTGGTGACCACCGGGCATATGGCAGCTCTGACAACTGATTTTGGTTTTTGCGTAACGGCTCGCGCGCCACTCATTGTAGGTGTTTTCGAGCAGAAGACCGTGTAGGCGGGTGCCGTTTTTATGAAACTGATGGCAGCCGGCGCAAAATCGGCTTCGAGTAAAGGCCGATTCGGGCGTGAAACCGTTATGAACGACACGACCGGCTGCGAGGTAGGGAACAAGCCCCGGTCCAAAGCGTTGATAATGGCGCACATGGCAGTCCGCACAGGTGACGCCTTGATGGGCGAGCCCCGTGAGTAGGTGGTCGTCGTGGGCGATGAAGGCCCGCACCGCGCGCCACTGACGATCACCTGGGGCGTGGCAGAAGATACAGCTGCGCACGAACGGCCATCGCGATGGCCCTGCGACCGCGAGTTGTCCGGTGACCCCAGGTCCCATGGCCAAGGCATGACGGCTGGCGTGCCAGGCGTCGTACTGGGCCTTGTGGCAACGTGCGCAGGCCTGCGCTGAGAGTGTGCGTTCAAAGCGGGGCCATGGGGGCACGGGCTTGCCGGCGAGCGGCAGTGGCCGATGCCAGTATCGGGTGAGGAATGCGGTGGTCGGAAAGCCCCATGCGGGACCCGAGAGGCCGAGTAGGGCGAAGACGAGAAAGCCAAGTGATCTAGGTGCGCGCATTGTGCGGCATGATGGATTCTTGTCTGACTGTAGCCTAAAAAAGGGCCCCAACCCCCCTGTTTGGGGACGGGTTGGGGTGAAGCCGGGTCCTACATACCACCACAGGAGTTTTTCATGGTGCCGGTCGCGGCACCCTTCTTGGAGCCGCAGGCGTTGTTCATGGTCTGCCCCGAAGAGCCGCAGGCGTTGTTCATGGTCTGCCCCGAAGAGCCGCAGGCGTTGTTCGTCGTCTGCCCCGAAGAGCCGCAGGCGTTAGTCATAGTCGCCTGGGCCGCCGTCAGGGCCACGGTTGCTGCTAGAGCGATGATGGTGTGTAGCGCGTAGGTCGATATTTTCATGAGAAGAATCTCCTTCAACTTTGAGTGGTGGGACAACACGGCTTGCAGATGGCGTGATGTGGCGTGTCGCCATGCCTCTTGCCGCCAGAATAGTGCTGTAGCCGTGCCTTTAAAGGTGCTCCCGTAACCATAAAATCCGGCATGCCCGGACCTTGACGCGAAGGGAGCGACCCTCTCTCAGTCGCTCGCCTCCACCCAATCTTACAGAGATCCTTTAAATCTTGCCCCTTCTATATCCTTTGTGGCTCAGATCGATTCGCGGGATAGAGTATAGGCCATATTCGCGATCCCCCCTTCAGAGGCCAAGTGTCGTCATCTCTTCGGCGTACAGGCCAAGATTGTCCAGGCCGAGGTCCGCGTGTTCTTCGCGTTCATTGTAAGGGGCGTCCAGCGTGAGCTCAATGGTCGTGATGGCGACATGTTTCCGTGTCCGGGGACTTTGGGCGCGCTATGTCGTCCAATGCGAGCGGTGTTGCGCCCCCGGCGGTGACGGCCGTGGCGTAAAAGCGAAGGCGTGATCGCGTAAAGGGCGTTCGGCTGATGAGGTGGCCGGCCGGTGGCCTGGGCGAACAGACTGGCGATGGTCATGCCCCGCCACCAACGAAACGCGAGGGGCCCTGCGTACCACGTCCGCGATAAAACATTCCCATGGCGATAGTGGTCTCGGATGTTTGCGGGTGTGGATTTTAGGGAGCGGTACGGCAGGTCAGTGTCACCAATTTGGGGGTCTCAATCACCAGAGTGGTGATGCAGGCCGAGGCCTATCTCCAAAAACCCGCGCTTATTCATGGGTGTGACCTCCTGGCCCGGCTCTTGCTTTATGACAGGGGACGTACCGTTTTCGGGTTCACCTTGGGAGAAAAGGAATATGGCGAAGAAAAACATGACATTGGGCCGAAATCTGTTCGCAGCTCTCGGTGTCGGTCTGATATCGGGGATGCTGGGGACCGCAGGCGCGGCCATGGTGGGGCCTATGGTTAGCCCCCAATGGTTACAAGGCCATTTGCATAATTCGCGAGTCGTCATTTTGGATTTGCGCTCACCCAAAGCGTATGCGGCGGGGCACATCCCGGGCGCGATCTCTGCGCCCTACGGCCACTGGCGGTCAATGGTTCGCAAGGTCAATCGGATGCTGCCGCCCATCAGGGTGATTCAAGGCTATCTGCGGTCGGTGGGCGTTAACAATGACTCTGAGGTGGTTGTGTATAACAACATCAAGACACCGATGGGTCTCGGTCTGGGCAGCGAGACGCGTGCCTTTTGGACTCTGAAGGTCTTGGGCCATAATCAGGATGCGATTTTGGATGGGGGCTATGAGGGCTGGCAAGCGATGCATGGCCCGGTCTCGCATGCTGCGAGCCACGCCCAAGGTCACTTCGTGGCCCACTTTCAGCCGGCGATCGACGCGGATCTCCAGCAGGTGCGTATGGATCTCCGTCGGCATGTGCCGCTCGTCGACAACCGTCCCATGCACCAGATCGTGGGTCTCGCCAAAGCGCCGTTCGTCTCTCGTTATGGCCATATCCCCGGTGCCGTGCCCTATCCCGTCACCTGGATCGTGGGACCCAACGGCAATCTCTTGCCCAGGGCGCACCTTGAAGCCGTGGCGCGGATAGCCGGCCTTCCCGCCAATCACAACGCCCCCATGGTGACCTATTGCAACAGCGGGCATTGGGCAAGTATTGGTTGGTTTGTGCTGACCCAGGAGCTCGGTTATCGCCATGTCCGCCTCTATGATGGGTCGATGGCCCAATGGGCCTATCACCGTGCCGATCCGGTCGCTGTGGGTTTTGTGAAATAAGGCGAGCAAGAGATTGTGCAGTCGAGCAATTATGGATGGTCTTTACAGACCCAATGGCTACCCGGTCATCACCTCGATCGGGTAGCTTTCCTGATGCGCGAGCAATGTAATATGTCAGCATATTGTTATATTGTTAAAGAAGCTGTTGGGTGGTGCAATTTGATCAAAATCATACTATTCTGCGGGCGTCGTGAGAAGCTTAGGCCCCATCTGCACGCACGGATGGGGAATTCCAGGGCATGGATGAGCCAGGCGGGCTTTAGGGGTTTTACCCGCAGCAGGATAGTCATACTTGCCAGCGGCTTAGGGTGTGGTCTATAAGGGAGGGACTCGCTTTGTGCCGCCGGTGATGGCGGAAGAGTTTTTGGTAGGTGCTATGGATGGCAGCTAGTGTAAGGCGCGGGCAAAATAGTCAAACGATCTCTATGAACAGTACAGGAGAGTCAATGAATACACGTACGCAGCGGTTTTTGGTGGGCCTGGTTGCCGGGGGCTTTGTGATGCTGGCGGGTTGCAGTCATAAGACGCCGAGCACGAGCGCGACGACTGAGGCGCCCGCGTCAAGCGCCACCCCGGCGAAGACGGCACCAACCCCAGCAGCACCTGCAACGAGTAGCGGAACGAGCGGGCAGAAGTCCGCGCCGATGAATGCTTGTGGGCAATCGAGCGGTTCGTAAAAGAGAGCTTGTGTGGTACCTGTGTTTATAACGATAAACGATCTGGAGGAGAATTCATGAAAAAGCCGAATAAGAAGCGGACGTGGTGGACGCGCGCCTTGGGAGCCGGGGCCATGTTGACGGTGTCAGCAGTGGCCGCTGCGGGGATTTTGCCATCGATGAGCGAAAAGCCGATGGCGGCTTGGTCGATGGTGTATGGCACGGAAATGGCGCAAGCCTCCATGATAAAGCTCTTTGGTATCGCGCAGCCGGGCTATCAGTACGTTCAAAGCGATAAGGGCAACGTGACCACAAGCGGCGCGCAATTTAAGCTCTACCGTATGCGCGCGGGTATCCGCGGTGCCATCAGCCCGAATATTGATTACTACTTCCTGGCGCAGTTCGACGATCATAGTCCGGGTACGAGTTCGGCCTCGCTCTTTAATGCGACCGTGACCCTAAACTACATCCCGGGCGCCCATGTCATTGTCGGCCAGATGATGGCGCCCTTCGCAGACGAGGGTGTCACGCCCGCCGGCGTCTTGCCGTGGGTCAATTATTCACCGATGACCTACAATATTGGCTACAACGAGAACACCGTGGCTTCATTACCCAATGGCAATGGCGGCGCTAATGTGGGGGCCGGCCTATTCAACTCCGCGCGCGAGCGCGGCGTCATGATCTTCGATCAGTTTCGTGGTGGCATGGCCTCGGTCGACTATGCCCTCGGTTACTACAACGGCACGGGGGTACACGAGAACGCAAGCAGCATGGGCCACCCGGATGAGTTCTTGGGGCATGTGGGTGCAGGCCTTGGGCCGTTTGATATGTCAGTCGGCTATGTGGGGGCGCATCAGACGATAAGTGGGGCGGTCTACCAGCAGAAGAAGCTCTCGTTCGACCTGCATTATGGGAACTACACCAAGGACCCGTTCTGGCTGTGGTATGAGTATCAGCATGCCAACGACACGCAGCCAGCGACCGCCAATGGCAACGGGCTCGCGCGCGGCTGGTTTGCGGCCGGTGGTATCCGTCCAGTGAAGCACTTTATGGCGGTGTTGCGTTACAGCACCTACAATGCGGAGAACGTGTTGGCCGTCAGCACCAACGGTACTAATAGCAGCCCTACGGCCCCCGTATTTGGGGCCACACCGGCAACCACAAGCCTGAACGAAGAGAGCGTGATCGGGATCTATTTGGCGCCTAAAGGGGTGCGTTACCTGCTAGAGCTTGATCGCACGACCTTCAACAACACCAGTCAGCCGGCTGCGGATGCGGTGAGCGTCATGTTGAGCGTGCCGTTTGGTGCACGCTTGGTCTCGTAACGGATGACAGAAGTCCTTTGGAAGTGATGGGACTGGGGGGGAGGAGCAATCCTCCCCTTTTTTTATGCCTCAGCTTCTCTACGTAGGCATCATGAATCCCAGGCCGCGCACGCGGTGAATAGGAATTCTGGTCGCGACCGACCTTTCTTTGTGGGGTCAGGGCGTCTAATATTCTGTTGTGGCGTATCGATTTCTTTTGCGGCTCAATCTGTTGTGGATGTTGGTGGTGCCGGTCAGCGCCGTGGGCGGGTTGCGGCCGTTGCGCTTCGGCGTCCTCCCTTTGCAGAACCCGGTGGCCTTGGCCCACCTCTTTATTCCGCTCTGCGCGCGATTGGCGAAGGCCGTAGGGCGCCCGGTGGTCTTTGCGACCGCCCCGGATTTTTCGCGCTTCATGAAGCGCGCAAACGAGCATCGCTACGACATCATCTTTTTAAACCCCTATCTGTACCGACAGGTTCACGGCTACCGGGCCATCGCCCGCATCAAGGGGCTCCCGTTCGTGGGACTCTTGATTGCCCATCGCGGAAGGCGCGTTTGGTCTCTAAATCCTGCCGAGCTTGCCGGGCGCACGATCGCGTTTCCCGATCGCCGCGCCTTTGCCGCCACCTTGATGGTGAAGGGATATCTGCGTGCCCGTGGCGTGATTGTCGATAAGGACATGCGCCCAATCTATCTGCGCACCCAAGATTCCGTCATTTTGGCGGTGGCGCGCGGTCTTTGCGATCTCGGCGGTACTTGGCCGTGGTCGCTTGCCCAGGAGCCGGCGGCCGTGCGTTCCCGGATCCGGGTCTTGGCGCGTACCAAGGCAGGTCCCGAGATGCCGATTGCAGTACGCGATTCGTTATCGGCGACGACCACAAAGGCCATTCAGGACGCGCTTGTGAACTTAAAGCATAGCCCCGGCGGCATGAAGATCCTTCGGCATCTCAGTATCCCCGGCGGCTTTGCCGTAGCCTCCCCGCAAGACTATGCAAACGTGCCGCGGCTGTGGAACCCTTGTGCGGCCCCGCCGTATCGGCGCCGATGAAGGCCTTACGCTACTATCAAACGTTTCGCTTCAAGGTCGTGGTATCGATTACCCTGGTCCATCTGATTCTTATGGTTGTGCTGGTAATCGCCGTCATCCAGCGTCAGGAGCGGACCATGGACAACATCCTGCATCGCAACGCCCAGAGCGTCGCGCGCATGGTGGCAATCGCGGCACGCAATGCGGTGCTTACCGAAAATCTCGGCACGCTCCAGGAAATCGTGCGCTACGCCGTCCATAAGTCAGGGGTGCGCCGGGTACGTATAACCAACGCCGAGGGTGTCACTTTAGGGGGTCGGGGCCCGAATCGGGTCGCTGCGCGATGGTTAACCGTGCGTCAGGCCATCCGGGTTGGTGAGTATTCTGTAGGGTATGTGAGTTTGAGTCTGTCGCGCGCCAGTGTCTTGCGCCAAGTCGCGGCCGCTCGGAACTACGGACTCCTGCTGACGCTGTTGGCGTTGGTGATTGGAGGTGGTGCGGGCTGGCTCTTGTCGCGCCACTTGACCTCCGACCTTGAGGGGCTGGTTGATGAGGTGCAACAGTTGGGGGCGGGGTGGGACGAGGAGCGCCGCGTTCAGGTGCAGCGTCATAATGAGGTCGGGGCCTTAAGCGAGGCCTTTAACGAGATGTTGGCGCGTCTTGCGCGGGCGCATCGGCAAACCGATGTCGAGCGACGTAAGCAGGCGGAGTCCGAGCGGCTGGCGTGCTTGACCGAGACGGCCGCTGCGATCGTGCATGAGATCCGCAACCCCTTGGCCAGTATCGTAAGCGGGGTGGAGCTTATCGTCGACGACGCCGGGGCTTCTGATGAGCAGCGTCGTGAGTTCGTGACCATTGTCCGTGACGAATCTCGCCGACTGAATGCCGTATTGCAAAATTTCCTCAAATGGACGCGCCCCGCCGAGACCCTGCGCGAAGAGGGTGACCTAAACGCCGTGGTCTCGCAGGTAGTCGAGATGTACGACCAGACGTTAAATCGAGAGCACAAACATACCTTTACTTTACAGTTCTCAGACCAATTGGGACCAGTATCCTTTGATGCCGATCAGATTCGCCAAGTCGTCTGGAATCTTCTCTTAAATAGTGCCGAGGCCATGGGAAGCGCGGGCTTTATCACTGTTGCCACGACAGCTGACGAGGATTGGGTCTATATTACGGTGACCGATACGGGATCCGGCCTCCACGGGAGCGCCGAACGGGTGTTTACGCCGTTCTTTACGACCAAACCAGAGGGCACGGGGCTCGGGCTCGCCCTCGTGCGTCGGATTGCCAATGCCCACGGCGGGTGGGTGACAATCACCAACACGTCCCCTGGGGCCAAGGTTGTATTTGCCATAACGCGCGAGGAAGGTCGTGACCGACATATTGCTGGTAGATGACGAGAAGCCACTTTTGAAGATTCTGGCGCGGACGCTCGAGCGTGCGGGCTATGCCGTAGTCTGTGCGAGCTCCGTGGACGAGGCGTTGAGTCACGCGCGCGCGCGCAGTTTTGATATGGTGGTGACCGACCTGAAGCTCACCCAGCAGGACGATGGCCTGAAGGTGGCAGAAGGCGTGCGGGCGTTACAAAGCAATATCGGCGTTCTGATCGTGACGGCTTACGCGAGCGTGCCTTCGGCAGTAGAGGCTATGCGCGTGGGGGTCGACGATTACCTGATGAAGCCGGTTGAGACCCAGGAGCTTTTGCTGCGGATCGCCAATATCCTGGAACGGCGGCAGTTGAAGCGGGAGGTGCAGACCTTGCGCTCGCGATTGCGAGCCGACAAACACGCGGCGGTCATAGGCGAAGAGACGGGCTTGGCCACGATCTTTGCATCGCTCGATCGTGTGGCGCTTTCTGATCTCCCAGTCCTGGTGCAAGGTGAGAGCGGGACCGGGAAAGAGCTCGTAGCCCGCGCCATTCACGATCGAAGCAGTCGTCAAGGGCGGTCGTTTGTGGCGGTCAATTGCGGCGCCATGCCAGAGCATCTTCTGGAAAGCGAGCTGTTTGGGCATGTGCAGGGGGCGTTCACGGGCGCGGATCGGGCGCGCCGCGGACTTTTCGAGGAGGCAAATACGGGGACTCTGTTTCTCGATGAAATCGGCGATGTGTCTCAGGCCCTCCAGATACGCCTTTTGCGCGTCTTGCAGGAGCAAGAGATTCGCCCGGTCGGCGCCAATCTCGGGCGCAAGGTGGACGTGCGTATCATCGCTGCTACCCATCGGGATATGGCGACCCTCGTGAGTGAAGGGGATTTTCGCGACGACCTCTATTTCCGCCTGAATGTCCTTCCCTTGACCATCCCCCCGTTGCGTAATCGCCGGGAGGATATCCCCGAACTCACGGCCTATTTTGTCGAGCGTTACTGTAGCAAAGCCGGCCGTCCGGTCCCTCATATTACGGCCGAGGCCTTGCGGAAGTTGGCCCAGGCGAACTGGCCCGGGAACGTGCGGGAGCTCCGCAATGTCCTGGAGCGTAGCCTCACGTTGGCAAGTGATACCGAGGTGCTGGATGCCGAGGATATCCATCTCGACCGGGGTACCGCGAATACGGACGCGCAATGGCCGCTTTTTCACCATATGTCCAACCTCGTGAGCCTAGAAGAGCTTGAGCGCCGCTACCTGGCCTATGTCCTCGAATGCACGCATGGCAATCAGGCGAAGGCCGCCGAAATTCTTCAAGTCGGTAAAAATACCGTCTGGCGTCGGGTGCGTGACCGTAAGGGTTCCTAGCGGTCGGCCGGTCAAGCAGACGCATGTTCACAGACGGCGTAAAGGGCCTCTCGTTTCATAAAGTAGACAGTTCCTACTTACCGTAAACGCCAATATCCTCGCGATATCAGGGTAAACGGGCCCGTTTTTCAGCAGGTCATCTGTATCGTTTATGTAACACTTCTATACGCCCGGTCCTGAATGGAGGCCCCAGTGATTCGGGGTGCTTACAGGTCACTGATAGCGGGCCCCCTCGCGCCATCGATTGTCCCTTCTATCCTCTCCTAACTACTTCTATTTCAATAGATTAATTCGAAGCACGGTTCGCTGGCACGATCCTTGTTAATGAGGTCTAGCGAAGTGTATTGACGCTACGCGCCAGGGAAGGCAAAGGGAGGCGCGTAGCCCGCGGAAGATGCGGATCTTTGCAGGTGGCCATAGGCCACTTGCAAAGATACCAGCAACACGCCGTCTGATTATTTTACGGGCATGCATCTCGTAAGCGGGGCCTCGAAGCGAAGCGGATACCGGAAGCACGATGGGTTCAGGGCGCATGAGGGTGATCAGGACGTCCGATCATGCAGCCCGTAAGTACGCGCGTGCTTGAAAGCTTGGTTGCCAGTTGGGGCATGGGGACTCGGACAATGAGACTTACCGTTGCATTCTTGATCGTAGCCGCCCTGCCTCTCGTGGCCCATGCGAAAGACCCTATGTCTGCGGGCGTGGCCATTCCCAATAACATGGCCCAATTGACCGGGCAGACGCTCGCCTCCGGTCGCGGCGTGGCCTCCATGAATGAGGCGGCCGGGAGCAACAATATTCAGGTCAATGCCGACGCGGTCGCGCTTGGCGGTCATGTGGCTGGTGTCATTCATCAGCAGGCCTCTGCGTCAGGATCAGTAGGGTCCTTGGGGACCGCCACGATCGATGGCAACGCTTTCGCGAATTTCTCCGGCATCCTGAATATCAATCAGGCCGCCGGCAACAACAACATCGAGGCCAATAGCGTTGCCATAGCGACGTCTCCTCGGCCGCTTGCCGCTAGCGAATTGGGCCAAGTGGCGCCAGCCATAGTCCAGGACAACACATCGCCGGTGTCCGATGGTGGCGCCGCGCAAATACGCAAGGTCATCGTCGGCGGGAGCGCTATGGGCGCTGTGAGCGGAATCGCTCAGGTAAGCCAAACATCGGGGTCTGGAAATATTTTAAGTAACAGTATCGGGTTGAGTTTTTCTGCAGGAGCCATCCCGTAAGGGTGCAAGCCCGAGTGGTCAAGTCGGGCAATGTTGTCATAACTAGTCATTAAAAAAAGGAGAGGGAAATGTCTACTTATCATTGGAAACTTCGTACAGTCGTAGCCGCCGTCGGCATGGCCTTGATGGCGCCGATCGCGATGGCCGGCACGTCGGCTGCCTCCGCCAATCTATCGAGCAGCCAGTCCGCGGTCGGATCATTCGATATGACGGCCCATACAGCGAACAAGGCCAAGGTCCATGGGCATGTTCTTCAAAACGCCTCTGGCAATGTTGGGGTCAACGATGCCGCCGGAAGCAATAACCTGCAAGGTAACAACACGGATATTGCGGTCATGTCCGGCGCGGGCTCGGCTACGAGTTCTGTCATCAACTCCCAGGTCGCTATCGCAAGCGGGACCCTGTCGCTTCGTGGCCATAATCATGCGTCGGCAAGCGGTCACGTGCTTCAGAATGCCTCCGGTAACATCGGCATGAACGTCGCCGCCGGTGAGCAGAACATGCAAGGCAATAATTTGGCGATCGCCGATGCCGGAGCGAATTCTTCGAGTGAGGCCGTGGTGGTTGATGAGCAGGTGAGCAATAGAGCCATGATGTGGTTCCCATCGTTCGCTGTGGACATGGCGGGCCATAATCACGCGTCGCTTTCCGGCCACGTCCTTCAAAACGCCTAGGGCAATATCGGTGTCAATGTGGGGTCTGGTGCGCAGAACATGCAGGCCAACAACACCGCTCTTGCGCTCGGATCGAACGGGCCAGCTTTCGCCATGACGGCTGCTTCACAGATGTCAGGGCCATGGTCTTTCACGGGAAGCTTCGGCTCGCGTAATACGGCAAGCGTCACTGGCCATGTCTTGCAGAACGCCAGCGGTAAGATTGGCGCAAACGTGGCTGCCGGTGCCCAGAACATGCAGAGCAATGATCTAGCTTACGCCTTTAGTGGTGGTAAGACTGCTGGGAATGCTAGCGCGTACACAGAGGTCTCCCAGGTGTCTATGGGGGCGATCGCAGCCAACCTGCCGGCAGGCTATTGTCGCTTAACGCCGGTTACCAATACGGCTACGGTGTCAGGCCATGTGATGCAGAACGCAGCCGGTGATATTGGTCTCAATGTGGCCGCTGGGGCGGGTAATCTCCAACGCAATACCATGACGATTGCTGTGGGTCAGTAGTTCGGCCGGGCAGGGGGATTTTCCCCCTGCCTTTTCGACAAGGATTACGTGTCATGACCGGTTCCGCGATGATCGCAGGTTTTGTGCTGGTACTCATGTGCGCTACCGCGCACGCCGGAACGATTGTCGTAACCGGCCTAGGCGGGGGCCTGTCGCTCACCGTGCATGTAACGAGTATTCGTGGTCTCAAATTCCGTTCGGTCGTGCGTCAGCATACCGACTATAGCTGCGGAGCCGCAGCGCTTGCGACGATCCTGGATTTTGCCTATGGCCAGCACCTCTCCGAGCGGCAGGTGATCGTATCGATGTTGAGAGTCAGTAATAGCCAGGTCGTGAAACAAAAAGGTTTTTCGATGCTCGATATGGCGAATTATCTGGCCAGCGACGGTTTTCGGGGAGCGGGGTACAGAGTGCCTGTGAAGGCCTTGGAAAGGCTTCGTGTCCCGGTAGTGGTGTTGTTGAATATTCACGGCTACGAGCATTTCGTTGTCCTTCGCGGGGTAGTGCGCGGGCGCGCCTACCTTGCGGATCCGGCCCTAGGTGATCGGAGTGTCTCCATGGTCCGATTCGTGAAGGGCTGGGACAGCGTCGTATTCATTGTTATGGGCCCGCACTACGATAAAGATACGCCCCTGCGCAGGGATCTTTCCACTACGCGGGTGCACGGTCTCATGACAGCAGTGGAAAATAGCGAGACGGAACACTTGCGGGAGTTTGGAGTTATTCCCGCGTTCGACTTTTGATAGCTGTGTCTAAGGGGGCAGGATATGAGCCAGAGACAAAGAAATCGCCATAATTTGGGCCGGGGCGCGTGCTTGCCGGTTCTCGGCGCGTTTCTAGGGCTGTCTGTGCCTGTCCATGCCGGTGTCGTCAATGCCCTGAGCGTGGGTCTGCCCGCTACTGTTCGGCCGCTCCCTGCGAGCGTCCTGCGGACCCTGCGGGGTGGGTATGAGGCCGGCAATGCCGTCGTCTACTTTGGACTCCAAATGGTGAGTCGTTGGACGCAAGCCGATGGCGCGTCTATGGCCGTAGGCACGAACGTAAGCCTCGGTCTTAAGGATGGGCCACATCTCAGTGTGAGCAGCTTTGAAGGCGGTGGGGGTACGAGCGGTTTCGCTGTGGGGAACACCCCCGGGCGGAGCATTAGCGGTAACCCAACTCAAGGCGTGTCTGGTATCGGCCAGAGCATCCAGACGACAGGCGACAACAACGTGATCAGCAACAGGGCCATGGTCAATGTTGTATCAAACACAGGCGCTGACGCTGGCGGCGCCACGACCGGCCCCACCAATGTGGTGCAAACGGCCGGGGCGGCACTTGGTAGCGTGACGTTTCGCCAAAACTCTGTTGTCGTTGCGATTAATGTTACTGGTCAAGGACTCGTGCAGCAAACACTAGGGACGCAAGGTTTGGCGCAGAGCGCGCAGGTATTATCAAGCGCTAATAACATCCTCAACCAGATGGTCCTTAGTGTCGGATTTTCCCCCATCACCGGTCTATCGGGCGCACACCTGCAGACCATTCTTGCAAGCATGAAAGGCCTTTAGGGATGTGACCCGTCTTAGGTCGCAAGCGATTGGCCATGGGGCGAGCGCCGGCCATCACCCCTTGATCGGCAGCAGGTAACGCGTTCTCAGTTTTGGGCGCGGCCTTCACTGGGGAAAATAACGGCAAACGATTATCGTTCCTGAGGCAAGTGACTCGACCATTGGCGAGCATCCTCCCAGACGCTAGGCCCGTCATGGGCGGGGCGGTATGGGTCCCGGCCTTCGCGCCACTGCAAGTCGATTTTGCTACCCTGATACGCCACAGCTGGCCTATTCGTTTGGCGGTGCCCGTGCCTCTTGATGGCCGCCGCTCGCGCTAGTCTTAGGGATTAGCCGGAGCCCCTAGCGACACGGCTCGCCTTAGAAGATACTTGAGTATCAATATGACGCGCCCGCCTGCTGTTGGCCCACCGAGGCTATTAACGCAATTGCCGGATCGAAGCATGCAGGGCTTGTGCGCCAACCCAGGCGCTACGCACGGTTTTTCGGATAGCTTATCGGGGCGCCATCGTTAGCGGCCCTGGATGCTGGCGAGTTTCGATCGGCGATCGTCTCTTATACGAGCGCGCGCAATGCCCGCGTGGGGGTGGGTTTGGGTTACTGTCTTTCCAGGCGAATGGGTGTTACTGATCTGATAATTATCAAAGGCAGATTCCTCGTTTAGCTAGAGTATACCCAGTGCGGGCGTTGGGGCCCGTGATGGGCAGACAAGAGGTGCGGCCTTTCATTCTGCGAAGGGTCATTGTTGGAGCTGGAGCCTAGTTTATAAAAAAGATCCGTTCCGCCCCGAGACCTAACGGTGTCGTGGGTGGGTGAAGGTATACGGGCGACTTTGAGCTAGGCGGGGTCAGCGTTATAAAAAAGGGGGATTATGACTCACGGTCGCGTGTCTGCACGGAAGGGCTGTGCCATTTTCAGGCCGCTTGTCGCCAAAGCCTCCCATGTGGTTGAAAACCCTTGTGGCCTAGGGGGTGGCGGGTATCTGATATCAAGCCGCGCTACGCGCCTGCGCGCGCCCTCTAAATCTTTGCATCCCACCTACTTCATGACGGCGAATCCGGAGCTGTATGGGCGGTGTTATCTGCGTCTGGTCACGGCCGTCTGTAACACCAATGAATGTCTGCGATACTCACCCCAGGAGTGCGGTCCTTGAGGAAATCACGGTATACCCATGCCTACATCGCCACGTCTCTTATTGTTGCGCTTAGCACACAGGCGCATGCCGACACGTCTCAGGACGATGTAGGGCTACAGCATAAACCGCAAACGCAAGAGAGCGTGCAGGCGGTCTACCGTCAACAAAACGCACTCTTTAAGGCCGGCCAGATTATCTTGCAACCGGGCATAAGCTACGCCTATTCAGACAGCAACGCGCTCGCCCTGAATGGCTTCCTGGCCCTGGGCGCCATATTTCTCGGCCAGATCAATGTGAGTAAGGTCACTAGTAATATCGAGACGCTCTCACTCCAGGCCAGCTATGCACCTACTGATAACACAGAGCTTTCGATCACACTGCCTTATTTGGCGCGCCAAAGTACTTATGAGTCGGTGGGGGTCAATAATTCCAGCCTGCAGGCCAGTGACCAGAGCGTCACAAACAAGGGCCAAATGGGTGATGTGAGTGCGGCCCTTTATTATCAGTTTTCTGGCGATCCGGGTACCGCCGCGGTGATCTGGAATCTCACTGCCAAGGCACCCACGGGGCGGTCCCCCTATGGAATTCCCGTAATCACCCAAACACAAAACAACAACCTAAGCTACCCATCAGAACTTCCGACCGGCAACGGCGTGTGGTCTGTGTCTACCGGGCTATCCATTATCAAGTCGGTCAGCCCGGCGATCCTTTTTGGAAGCATAAACTATACGTATAATATTCCACGCGGATTGGATAATATTTCGAGCACAACAACTGCCCAGCCAGGGGAGGTGGCGCCTGGCAATTCCGTGATCATTGGTGGCGGCACGGCGTTTGCGTTGAACCAGCGTATTAGCCTGACATTATCCATGAGCGATACGTTCGTGGCATCGACAAGTATCGAGCCGCAGGGCAGCGGGTGGCAGACGGTGGTGGGGAGCAGTGGGAATGCGGGGGTCTTGAATCTCGGCCTGACCTATGCGCGCAGCCGTCGCGTTACGATAGTGACGAATCTGGGTGTCGGTTTGACGAAAGACGCGCCCAATATGCAGCTTAGCTTTACGATGCCGACATCGTTCTAACGAGAGGCGAGGGGAGGGCCAAATGCTACGGCAAGGACTCATGTCCAGTGAATGACCTAGGGTACCAAGAGGAGCATTTTGGTTTCCATGACAAGGCGCCAAGCGAGCCGCGGTCGTTGTTGGTGTATTGTCGCGGGAAGGCGCTCCCCTTTGTTTTATCGGATATTACAAGCCAAGGTTGGGAAGTGACGCGAGTGGCGAAGCGCGATGAGGCGCAGTCTCGAGTGGGGCGTCTGGGTGGCGGTGTGGGTATTGTGTGCCTAAACGACATGGATGAAGCAGCGGTGACGGACGTGGAGGCGCTGCTTGGCAACGGGGATAGTCGGTTTCGGTGGATTGCCATATTGGACCGAGCGTTTTTGAGAAATCCTGTCGTGAATTACTTAATCAGTGAATGCTGTCTCGATTTTCACGTCGCGCCGGTGGACGCCGCGCGGCTTTTGCATAGTCTTGGGCACGCTTGGGGAATGGCTGTTTTAAGTCGCGAGCAAGCCGGCACTGTGGTCGCTAATCGGTTTGAAAAGAATATCGTAGGCAGTAGCCGAGTCATGCAGGCGATGTTCCGGCGTATCAGCAAAATGAGCCAATCCGATGCCCCGGTCTTGATCCAAGGCGAGACCGGTAGCGGCAAGGAGCTTTGCGCGCTTGCCATTCATGCGCATTCAGGGCGGGTGAACGGGCCGTTTGTGGCGATAAATTGCGGTGCCCTTCCCGATAAACTGATTCAGTCGGAGCTGTTTGGCCATGAGAAAGGCGCTTTTACGGGCGCCCATCAACGCAAGATCGGGCGTATCGAGGCGGCGGCTGGCGGCACTTTGTTTCTAGACGAGATTGGAGACCTGTCGCTCGATCTTCAGGTCAATTTGTTGCGGGTGTTGCAGAACGGGACCTATGAGCGCGTAGGAAGCACGGAGACTTTGCGTGCGGATACGCGAATTATTGCCGCGACCCATGTGAACATTGAGCAGGCTGTGACAGAGAGGCGATTTCGGGAAGATCTATATTACCGTTTGAACGTATTGCATCTTGACGTGCCGCCGTTGCGGGAACGGGATGGCGACGTGGCGCTTTTGGCGCGCTATTGGTTTGATGCCTTTGTCGCCGAAAAAAACCCCCAGGTGCGAGGATTTGGTCGCAGCGCTCTGAGGGCGCTCAGTCAGCACGACTGGCCTGGTAACGTGCGGGAACTCATTAACCGTGTTCGTCGTGCGATGGTGATGTGTGAGCGGCAATTGATCGGGCCGGAGGATCTTGGTTTGGTGTGCGCCGATGCGAATGGGCGTGCGCCGGAAGTGGAAACCTTAGCCGAGGCCCGTGAGCGGGCAGAGCGGGAGGCGCTGTTGCGCGCGCTAGATAGCAATGCCGGGAATGTATCGGAGGCAGCTCGTATCTTAGGGGTATCGCGCGTCACCTTATATCGTCTGCTCTGGAAGTATCAGATTGCCCATTAAATTCTCGCTCTCCTCCCCATGGTTAAAGCGGGGGGATTCTCGCGGTGCTGGGTTGAGCGCTCGTGGCACCGCCGTTCTTTGAGGCCCCGCTAGGGCTGCGGGCCGCCGGTCTCACCGAGTGCGGACGAGGATTGGATAGGCAGTTCCCGGGATGGCCAAGAAAGAGCGGCATTAGCGATCATTCAGTTTGTACAGGCCCGTATCGACGGGGCCATCAAAGAAGAAGCCTCCATTGTGTTGGCGGCTATGGGGCTGACCGTGTCTGATGCGGTGCGGCTGCTGTTGACCAAAGTGGCGCAGGAGCACGCTCTTCCCTTCGATCCCTTGATCCCTAATGCCACTACCATCGCCGCCATGAGGGAGGCCCGCGCCGGTCATCTACCGCGTGCCCATAGCATGGAGGAGCTGAAGAAATCCCTTCATGCGGACGATTGAATGGACAACCCAGTTCAAGCGTGACTACAAGCGCGAAAGCAAGGGTCAGCACCGCGCCACACTAGACGACGAATTATTCCCCATAATAGATTCGCTGGCGAGCGATCAATCGCTGGCACTGCCATGATTTGCTCATGAACTCTAAGCAGATGAAGAAATGGCTAGAGCGGATGGGGGCGACATTCCAGTCCGGCAAAGGCTCACATCTGAAAGTGTTTTTGAACGGAAGCAGTCCACCCTCCCCACGCACGGGACCACCGAGCTTGGCAAGGGACTAGACTGAAGTTGCCCCAACTACCAAACAGATTTCCCTTATGATTCAAGTCGTTTTGTCGCAAATGCCCTTCCGCGTTCTGACTACACGACCAGACTCTCGATCAATGCCAGGGCCCGCTGCTG
>Ga0307375_10000111_pt1 | contig 110456 bp, 87 predicted proteins | sample TR1MG_FD_202531 | JGI IMG/M metagenome (GOLD analysis project Ga0307375, IMG submission 202531) | Soil microbial communities from Risofladan, Vaasa, Finland - TR-1 | ecosystem: Environmental > Terrestrial > Soil > Coastal area > Acid sulfate soil | place: Finland: Risofladan, Vaasa | collected... | reverse complement strand
TCAAGAAGCACGGGAAGCTGGCCAAAAGCATTTTTAAATATGGTCTAACCTACATCGCAACTGTGCTGCTAAACGCTTATTATCAAGACAATATCGGAATATTTAAATTTTTGTCATGTACTTAGGTATACTTCATATTTCAGAGAAAACAAAATGTTATATTGAGATTGTAAAAAGTACTATTGTAGATATTGTTGAATCTTCTCAACTTCCATATTATCAAAAGTTAAATGTATTAGAGCTTGCTGTTGATTCGAAATTGTTTCGTGCAAAGGAATTTGAGTTTTCACTCCCTATTTTGACTTCTTGGATTGATTTCTCTGATTCGGGCAATTATTTTGTCAATCAATCAATCCTAAATTTAGCAATTAAGATTTCAGATAAGCTTAAAAAGCCTGTTAATGAGTATTATGAGAAATTGGCAATTAATCAAGATAGTATAATAGGCCAACATCTAGAAGAAACGGACTTTATTAGATTTACATCATTTGGAGAAAAGGCCAAGTATTATAAAAAGGCTGGTAACATTGAAGAATATGAGAAAACTTTAATTGAATACACGAGACTTAAAACAAAATTCGAACTTGCCTTAATTGAAGTAAGATTGCCCATTAAAGAAACTGAATTAGTACATGATTATTTGAATAGAAAATCAGAGTTGCTCCTTCAAATGCCAATAGAAACAATATTACATTATTTTTCAACAAGTAATGATTTACTAATTAAAACTGATGTATTAGATAAAATGACTGAAGAAGGATTTAAACATTCTTTTTATCAGTTCACTTCTGTTAATGTATTTGATATTAATAGTAATCATAAAAAACTGACGGATGAGGAGGCAAAGGCAAATGAGCGTTTTAAGGCTTATGCATTACATTTTAATCTATTTGTTTTCCCTTTGTTTATAAAGACTACAGCATTAGGTATAATTAATGGAAAGATAAATTATCATTCAGTTTTTAAATTTCTGAATGACAATTCATGGTATGGTCAAAAATTTGACAGAGGAAATGTTGAGCGTGACTTAGATAGTAAATCTAATTGGTTAAGTCTTTTTGCTCCTGGTTTATATGATTTTTTATCTCAACTTGAGTGGGCTTTCATAATGAATAATAATAATGTGCCTAACTTTATTCTATGTATAGATTCTTTAACTTTGAAATTTGAGGGAGCCATAAGGGATTTTATACGATTAATTGGTGGAACTTCTACCATTGAGAAAAGAGGTGAATTGAAAGAACAACTATTAGAAGAGTTACTACAAAATCCAGAGATAATAAAACATTTTACTAAGGATGATATTACACTTTTTAAGTATGTGTTCACAAATTCGGGATGGAATATTAGAAATAATGTAGCTCATTGTTTTTATCCATTTTCGAATTATTCATTTGATAAAGCCACTTTAGTTTTTTTGTGCATTTTAAAACTTGGTAAATATAAATTGACAATAAAAACAGAATAAAGCACCTCATGGCTAACAAACTGTATGAAACATCTGGGGTTAAGAGGTATGTCCGGTGCAGCACACGCTGGCAGGGTTCTTATTAGTTGATAAATACATTGCACTGAACTCCCATGTTCCATACCACTACTGTTGTGTTACATGCAAACATTATTAAAATGACTGATTATGCCATATAAATCCTTGCCCTTGAAGGCAAATTAAATAATACCAAGGAAGAGCCTTAAAAACAGAATAGTTGTCAATTTAATATAAAACATCATGGATAAGCCTACTCTTGCGGAAACAATCATTGAGTTGGAGACCGCGGCTCTCGATGCATGGCACAATGGTAATCCCTCTCCCTATCTCGAACTTTACTCCAAGGACTTCACCTATTTCGACCCGGCACACGAAAAGCGGCTCGACGGATGGGACACAATAAAGGCGTTCTACGAAAACATGCGGGGAAAGGTAAAAATGGATAGGTATGAAATCGTGAATCCCATGGTACAGTCAACCGATACCATGGCTGTTCTGACCTACAATTTGCGCTCATACTCAGGTGACACGCTCTGGAAAGAGAACTGCACTGAAGTGTATAGGCTTGAAGAAAATAGCGAGTGGAAAATCATCCACAGCCATTGGTCGTTGACCCAACCCTCTGTTGATTAATTTTACCGCGTCACTCATTTCGGTTGATTATGGATACCGTATTGACTTTTGCAGATAGACAGGCTTTTCGCGAATGGCTTGCCAAGTATGGAGCAGAGAGCAATGGTGTATGGTTGCTCTTTAGTAAAAAGGGGGAAATTGTCACACTCACTGCTGCCGATGCACTGGAAGAGGCGCTTTGTCACGGGTGGATAGACGGACAATTACAATCACTGGACGATAATACCTACAAAAAGTATTTTGCCCGACGCGTGCCCAATAGTGAATGGTCCGCTAAGAACAGGAAGTTGGCGCAAGCTCTAATGGAAAAGGGACTAATGACCCAGCAGGGCCTAGAGGCCATAGAACGGGCTAAGAAAAACGGTTCATGGGATAGTGCTAAACGTATCCTGATTGACGATGAGCAAATACAGTTATTTAAGGAAATTGTTCATCCATATGAGCTGGCCTATACCAATCTGCTGGCGATGTCGCATTCGGTGCAGCGTTCGTATACCGGATTTTATTTTGATGCCAAAACGGACAAAACCCGCGAAGCCAGGTTAGAAAAGATTATTGACAGGCTTAATAGAAATTTGAAGCCAATGTAAGTGGCTTATAAGACAATGTTGAAAAAGAGAAAGAATAACAAAATGCACGAACGTGTAACACTCTTCTACGACCCTAGCAAGAATCTTCAAAAATGCTAAACGGCAATTTGCCAGCTATTTTTCACCCAAAAATTCCCTTAACCGCCCCACCATCAACCGTTAGGGTTTGCCCGGTAACGTAGCCCGAAACCGGGGAGAGCAGCCATGCCGCCAGCGAGGCAAATTCGGCTGGTCGCCCCAGCCGGCGAACGGGTATCTCCTGCTCAGAAAGTTTGCGGGCATCGGAAAGGGAGATGCCGTGATCTTGGCTCTTTCGCACAAAAAGCCTTTCAAGCGCCTTGGTATCGTGCGAACCGGGGGCAATCACATTTACTGTAATACCCGAATGGGCCAGCTCCTGCGAAAGCGACTTGGCAAAGCCAACCACCGCTAGGCGTAACGAGGTGCTTAGGGCTAGGTTTTCAATGGGCTGCTTTACGCTCATGCTTTCGAGGAATAGCACACGACCATACTTGTTCTTTTGGAGCAAGGGAACAATGCTAAGCATTAGCTCCACCTTCCACCGAAGGAGCGTTTTATAGGCTTCATCCCAGTCGGCAACGGTTGTTTCAATGGCCGCCTTTGCCGGTGGCCCGCCTGCATTAACCAGAACACCGCTGAGCTGACGTCCTCCAATCTTCTCAAGGAGCAGCTGGGTGAATTTCTCATGGGCAATATCGCCGTGGAGAGCCTCCGCTCTTCCAGGAAAGGCTGCTTCGAGCTCCATAAGCAACTCGAGACGTCTTCCGGTTACAATCACCGAAGCCCCCTCGAGAAGGAGTGTTTCGGCCACGGCTCTTCCCAGCCCAGAGCTGGCGCCGGTTACCACGAATAGCTGATTACGAAGCCCTATATCCATAGCTTTTTCTCTAGGGAACAGCTCTGTTGAATTATTGTTCTCGCGAGCTAAAAATAAAAAAGGGCCTCTGGTGAGGCCCCTTTCATGGTTTTGCAATAAGCTTATATTGTTCGTCCAGGATATTGCTTAAGGGCAATCTCTAAACATTCCATTGCGCTTTTTAGGTCTTCTATTTTGAGCACGTAGGCAATACGAACTTCATTTTTGCCCAACCCACAGGTAGCATAAAAACCAGTGGCAGGAGCAAGCATAACCGTTTGTTGGTTGTGGCTAAAGCTCTCCAGTAACCATTGAGCAAACTTGTCGGAATCGTCGATGGGGAGCTTTACCACGGTGTAGAACGCACCCTTTGGCTTGGGGCAGTATACCCCTTCCATCTTATTTAGCGCTTCAACCATAAAGTTCCTACGGTCGATGTATTCGTTATATACCCCAGTGAAGTAATCGGCTGGAGTTTCTAGTGCTGCCTCTGCGGCAATTTGTCCATAGGATGGAGGGCAGAGCCTTGCCTGGGCAAACTTCATTGCCGTTGCAACAACCTCCTTGTTGTGGGTAATGAGCGCGCCAATGCGAACGCCGCACATGGAGTAGCGTTTCGAAACGGAATCTAGAAGGATAACGTTTTGCTCTAACCCGGGGAGGTTCATGGCTGAAAAATGCTCATTTCCATCGTAGCAGAACTCACGGTAAACCTCATCCGAAAAGAGGTAAAGATCGTGCTTCTTGATTAGCGAAGCCAGCTGCTCCAGCTCCGATTTGGTGTAAAGGTATCCAGTTGGATTATTGGGGTTGCAGATAACAATACCCTTTGTTTTTGAAGTAATTAACTTCTCAAACTCCGATATGGTAGGTAGTGCAAAGTCCTTGGAAATGCTTGACGTAACAGGTTTCACCACAACACCGGCCTGGGTGGCAAATCCGTTGTAGTTAGCATAAAATGGTTCAGGAATAATAATTTCATCGCCGGGGTTAAGGGTGCTCATCAGGGCAAAGGTAATGGCCTCCGAACCGCCGGTTGTAATGAGCATATCGTTGTGGTCGATGGATATACCAATTCCTTGGTAGTATTTTGCCAACCCTTTGCGGTACGATTCATTTCCTGCCGAATGGCTATACTCAATCACCTTTTCCTTGTAGTTGCGAACGGCATTTAGGGCCACCTCTGGAGTTGGAATGTCAGGTTGGCCAATGTTGAGATGGTAAACTTTTACCCCTCTTTTTTTTGCCGCTTCGGCATATGGAACCAACTTACGTATGGGGGAGGAAGGCATTGCCTTTCCTTTTTCAGAAATTTGAGGCATGATGTTTATAGAATTTATCTTTGTTGATTGTTATTTTTCCTTTTTTGGTGCCACCGCTCCCATTATGCGTAATATGATTGGGGAAGTTTTTGCGTTGGAAAACACAGTAACAGATTTGTTAAATGATCCAACAATGGAGGTGTTGTATCCAACCTCGATTTCTCCTGTTTTCCCAGGCATAATTGGTTCTTTAGGCCAAACCGGTTTGGTGCAGCCACATCCGGAAACTACGTTGCTAACAATGAGTGGTGTGGTTCCGGCATTGGTGAATTCAAACTTATATACCCCGCTCTCACCAAACTGTAACAGACCAAAGTTGTGTTCGGTAACCATAAAAGTTATGGTTGTTTTAGTGGTGTCTGCTTGCTGAGCCTTAACTTGTGATATGCCTGTAAAGGCTGCCAAGACGGCAAGTATAAGCAATTTCTTCATGGCATTACTCATTTAAATGTTCGACAAATTTAGCTGGAATAGTCAACAAATAACATGCTTTACAATATATTTCGCTTGCTGGTGGATGCATATCACTGTTAACTTTTTTTTCTTTTTAAGACTTTTGGGCGCTAAGAATGTTTAGCTAGAAAAAGCATTTAACCACTTTTGTTTTTTTTGCCTATCTTGTATTCCTAAAGTTGTATAGCCATGGAGGATGTGTACGCATTTCTAAAAAGAATATTGGACCTGCTCAACTTCACAATTTTTAATTATGGCAGTTCAAAAATAACCATTGGCATGCTCCTCTATTTATTGATCGCCATCACCTTACTATTTGTTTTCACAAAAATCCTTCGCAAGTTCATTGTTGAAAGGTTGGTTATAAGGGTTACCAGCAACGAAAGTTTTGCACATTCGGTGGGCAATATTTTCAAGTATGCAGTAATTTTTATAGGTCTGGTGGTAATTTTTCAATCTTCCGGCGTAAACCTAAGTGCGCTTACCGTGGTGGCTGGAGCATTGAGCGTTGGAGTTGGCTTTGGATTACAAAACATCACCAACAACTTTATCAGCGGCTTAGTTATTCTCTTTGAACGGCCAATTAAGGTTGGTGATAGGGTTGAGGTTCCCGATTTGAATAACCTTGCTGGAACCATTATGACCATTTCTGCTCGAAGTACCACCATTCTCACGAATGATAACATTGCCGTTATTGTTCCTAACTCAAAGTTTATTTCTGAAACGGTAATTAATTGGAGCTACAACGACACCAGCGTTCGATTTGCCATACCAGTTGGAGTTGCTTACAAGGAGGATCCAGAGGTGGTTCGCAGCATACTGCTTAAGGTAGCCAACGAAAACCCGCATGTGCTTAAAACTCCTGAACCGGAGGTGTTGCTGGAGAGCTACGGCGATAGCTCCATCAATTTTTTACTCAGGGTTTACACATCATACCATAGCACTAGGCCATTGGTGCTTTCCAGCGAAATCTATTTTGAACTTTTTGCAAAGTTTAAACAGCAAGGCATTGAAATACCATTCCCGCAGAGAGATGTTCACATTATCGATGCTGACGGCCATACAAACTCAAAAAGTTAAACCATTTAGGCCAAAGGATGTTATTGCTTCAAAACTGCTGCATTCATGATTGTTACTAAAGGAACAAAGATGGCGGAGCTGGTTCTTTCCGACAGCCAACTTCTGCCAATCATTCATCGCCTAGGTGTTCACCTTGGGTTTGGGGAGAAAACGGTTGAGCTTGTCTGCCTCGATTATGGCGTTGATGTAAACTTCTTTTTGGAGATTGTGAATTTGTTCTGCAATCCCGGTTATACGCCTACTCGGCAGCCAGCTTATGGCATCGAGCCGGTGGTGGCATATCTGCATAAGTCGCATGCATTCTTTCGCGAGCAGAAGTTTCCGCTGATAAACGAAAAAATTATGATGCTGGCGGATTTTCCTGGAGGGGAGAGCCACGTGCCTCTTATTCAGAATTTCTTCAGCAGCTACATGGCTGAATTTTTAGCGCATATCAAGAAGGAGGATGAGGTAGTATTTCCGTACGCATTGGCGGTTAATAGCTGCTACCGATCGGGAAAAATGACATTGGAGCTTAGCAACAAAATGAAGGAGTATTCCATGTCATCATATCGGCAGGAGCATGACGACATTGAGGTAAAGTTGTCTGATTTACGGAACATACTCATAAAATACCTTCCTCCAATCGATGGGGGCAAGGTTGTTTCCTCCATTCTTTTTGAGCTATCAGCAATGGAGAAGGAGCTGGAGAACCACTCTACCATAGAGGAACGAATTTTGGTTCCACGTGTGTTGGCAATGGAAGAGGCCTTTATGAAAGGAAAGGCAAGGAGGTGATGAGAAAGGTCACATTTGTCGTTGCTGAGCGCTCCTATCTTATCAGGCGTGGGTTGGTATCATCCATTGAGGAGCTGGGTACCACTAGCGTGGTTCGCGAGCTGGATAGTGGAGAGCGATTGGTCAAGATTTTAACTGACCAACAACCCGATTATTTGGTTATAGCTGCAGATCTGTTGCAGGAGTACGACGAAAGCATACGCTGCCTTTTTGAATCTGGATTTGAAACACAGCTGGTTGCACTCCTCAATAGTGGTGATAAGATTTCAACTCATTATCATACTTGCGACACAATTTTTGTGAACGACGATAAAGCCACCATTCTTCGATTGCTCAGGGAACTAGTCGCTAGGCAGGTTAAGCACATGCATGGTGAACCGCCCAGCGCCGAGCTCTCTCCCCGAGAGCTTAATATTGTGAGGGATATCTCTCTTGGCCTATCTAATAAGGAGATTGCGGAAAAAAATTTCATTTCATTCCATACGGTAGCTACGCATCGTAAGAATATTACTCGAAAGCTAGGAATTAAGTCAGTACCGGGTCTTACCGTTTATGCCATCCTTAACAAGCTCATCGATATGGATGCCCTTTCATAGCATCTTGCTCGATACTTGCCAACGTAAAAACAATAATCTCTCACGAAGTAAAAACAGTGATCATCTTTTCGCATATTTTAATATAAATTGCTGATACTTTTCGATGGGCAATTTGTATATGAAAATTTCGAATCTTCGCAGTTGGTCAACTTTGTTTATCGTGCTGGTATCCAGTGTCGTAATCTTTCAGAAGGCATCTGGGCAGCAGGAGAAGCTACTGTATGAAATCGCTCGACAGGGTCCGGCAGAAACCTACAGTGTGCGATTTCATAATATTGATCGCTTGAGTTACTACCCCGACACCTTACCCAGCTGGTTTTTTAATCCTCCGCTTTCAGGAGGTGACGACTTTTACGCCATTGGTATTAGCGACCCCGATATGACTCGCGACTCAGCAATGGCTCAAGCAATGCAGCGCGCTAAAGGAATAATTGCAATTGAGGTTAATACGAAGGTGCAATACTTTAGGGATATTTATAAGGTTGAAACGGTGGAAGGAAGATACGTCACTGAAGGGCAGAAGTACGATACCTATTACAAAATTGCCTCTAGCATTCCATTTTCTGATTCGGGAATAGCCGTTCTCGATTCCCACTTTACGCGATATAATGAGCAGCTGGTGCTTGTGCACTACTCTGTGCCGTCTAAGTATAACCATCCCAATCAACTTGAGGCCAAGGCAACTGTCGTAAATTTGGAGTTTACCATCAACGATGTTTCCGAGCTGCAGGAGGAGTATACCATTTACTTTTTTCAGGATTGCGCCGACACTGCACATAATACTGAAACTTCCTACAACTACCGACGTAGAGATTGGCGATTTAACTACTTGTCGAAAATTAACTCGAAGGTGCACAACTACCCCAGCTATAGCTACAAATATGTAGGGTTAAACCAGTATGACTCTACAGTGGTTTTTACATCCTACCCGGGACTTTGGGCTGCCTATCTTCGAGGGTGGATGCAGGAAATAACTTATCATGCCGAGCAGGGCAAAAAACTGGTAAGGAGCCTTGGTGACAGCTATGATCCCAAATCGGAGGATATTATTAGGGAAACCTCACAGTGCAAGGGCAGTTTTGGCTTACAAAGCCTTCGGATTGATGACGATAAAATTCAGCTAGATCTGCTATTCCTCGATTCTTTTGAAGCAAATAATAATGACAATAATTTGTCCAATAATAACACTAATAAAAGACCAGAATCATGAAAAAAATACTACGAAATCTGGCGCTCTTGATGGGAGTACTCATTGCCTTTGGTAGCGCTAAGGCACAGGAAGTTAATATCATTAAGGTAAAGCAACTTGACGACAAGATTAATGTCGAATATGATATTGTTGGAGAAAATCTTGGTCAGCAATTTGATGTTGCTGGTTACTACTCCATCGATGGAAAGTCGTTTGTTCCAATGAAATCGCTTAGCGGCGATTATGGAAAAGGGTTGGCTGGGGGCGTTGGTCGCCTTATGGTTTGGGATGCCGTTAAGGATGCCGGATATTACAGCGGCAACCTGAAGGTAAAAATCACCGCTACTTCACAGAAGGTTGAGCCTACCTCAGATGATTTTCAAAAGTTCACCTTCAAGTTGATGAGTTTACACCGGCTACCTGATAACAAGATGGAGCTGGATATGAACATCCGGAACGATGGTGGCAAGCGCGAACTAAAAATGTTTAACGGGTTGGTTACGCTTACCGATTTCAACAACCTAAAATATGATGCTCAGGTGGGTGTTCTTGGTACCGTTGAGGGCCCTGAACGGTATTCAACCCCAACATTGTCGATTAACACTGGTGAATCGGTTAAGGCGAGCTTTATTTTCGAACGTATTCCAGGTGATCTGGACCGTGTAAAGGCATTAGACTTAGGGTTTGAGGTGTTAACTTACGACAGCTACTCGCTCGATTACAAGAAGGGCAAGTTGCAGTTTAGAGATCTTCCAGTAACGCTAAAACCTCAAGCGGTGCAAGGAAAACCTGTGGTTAAAACCGCTGAAGCTCAGGTTGGTCCGTTGGCAGTTGCATTTGTTAAGCCAGCACCCGCTCCTCAACCTGTTGCCCCACCAGAAATTACAATCACCGATCCCTCTGGAACAACGCTTGTTGGCAGCGCGGCCCTTACCCGAAGCGGTCCCTATGCCCAAACATCCATGCAGATGCACGATAAGCGGATGCGATCGGTGGGCGAAGATACAGGGGTTGAAGTTCGAACTAAAACAATAAACGTTAAAGGAGTTGCCAAGTCGAGTGTTGGCATTTTTGCGGTGCAAATCAATGGAATCGATGCTGCCCTTACTGCCGATGGTTCCTTTGATGCCAATATTAAGTTGGTCCCCGGAAAAAACGAGGTAGTGGTTAGGGCTACCGATGTTAAGGAGGGAACTACCGAACGAAAGTTCTACGTTATTAGGAAAGATGTTCAACCGGCCCATGATGAGGCAAATGAAACGGAGGAGCTTGATTTAACTTTCGACAAGCCCAATGCTGGAAAGTTTTATGCTCTGATAATTGGCGTGGCCGACTACACCGACCCTGCCATAAATAAGCTCGATGAACCCATTAGCGATGCTGCCAGCCTAGCCAAGGTTTTGGTTTCGAGATATGACTTTGATGCCTCCGATGTTTTTTTCCTGAAGGATGCCACCCGGGAGAGCATCATTGACGCCTTCGACATGCTTACAAGGAAGGTTACCAAGAACGACAATGTTATCATATTCTATGCGGGCCATGGCTACTGGAATCCTGAAACGGAACTTGGCTACTGGCTTCCCGCTGATTCAAAGGCTTCGAGCACATCCAACTGGTTAGCAAATAGCACTATTCGCGACTATATTGGTGCAATTAAATCGCGGCACACCTTAGTTATTGCCGATGCCTGCTTCAGTGGAGGAATTTTTAAGACACGTAAGGCATTTAGCGATGCGCCGGAAGGTATTAATAAGCTGTATGAGCTGCCAAGCCGTAAGGCTATGACTAGCGGAACACTTACTGAGGTGCCGGATGTTAGCGTATTTATGCACACTTTGGTTAAGCGGTTGGAGGATAATACGCAAAAGTATATCTCTTCCGAAGAGCTGTTTGCTAGTATTAAACCTGCCGTACTCAATAACACCGAAACTGTACCTCAGTTTGGCGATATCAAAGGGGTTGGCGACGAAGGTGGAGACTTTATTTTTGTTCTGAAATAGAGTTAAATGGATTATAACGCATGAAGGGAAGAATTATTTCTTCCCTTTTTTGTTGTTTGTTTGAAAAAGTTTATTTGTTTTACAGAAAAAATAGGGTATGGAAACAACTTCTACTCTTCTCAGAAATGGAAGGTTATTTGGCAAGGTAGCTTTTGCTGTTCTTGTTATGGCTACCGTTGGATATCAGAACGTTTCGGCTCAAGCTGATACCAAAACACAAAAACTCGAAGCGAAAGTTGATGCTACAAAGCTGAAGCTGGGGATCGCGGAGGCGAAAGTTTTTACGGCCGACAGCTTGATAAAAGCTGGCGAGGACATGATTGCGGAGGGAAATGAGGAGATCAAAACCATTGAGCGCGATGGGAAGGAAATTGATAAAACCTACGGTAACGATCTAAAGCCGATTGATAAAGCCATGAGGTCGAAGGATAAGGAAGAGTTAACCCAGGCAAAGGCCGATCTGAAAGAGGTAAACACAAAGTATAAAGCCGATGTTAAGGCCATTGATAAGCGGTATAAGGATGCCCAGAAGAAGGTAGATAATGGAAAGAAAATGGTAGAGAAGGGCAAGGAGAAGATGAAGGCTGCAAAGGTTGCCAAGAAGGCTGCTGAGACAGCGAACAAGGAGGCAGAAAAAGCCCTTGAAAAGTCAATGAAAAAATAGGCCCCTACAACCTAAACTTAACCTATATTGCCGAAGGCCATCCATGAGGATGGCCTTCTTTTTTTAACTGAAATCTATTATTCTACCCGTGGTTACAGCCTTTTCTGGCCAATGCTTATGAAACTCATCAATCACACCAAAGCTGGTACAGTGCGAGGGCATCACATGACCAACCCCTTGCGATTTTAGGTAAGCAATGGTTTCCATTACCTGATTGTTAACATGCTTAAGGTGAAAACCACCCAAAACCGCATTCACTTTTGATTTTCCTGTTACTTGCTTAGCATAGTCTACAATGTTGCATACACCAGAGTGGGCACACCCCGTAAGGATAATCAGTTCCTCATTATGGATTATGGCCAATGCCGAATCATCGGGGAGCATATCGGGTTCTCCATTTTCTAGGGTAAAATGGGTAGGTGTATTCTCAAACTCAAACTTTCGAGGAATGGCTCCAAGAAAAACCACTCGGTCATTTAGAAATACGGGGGTCTCTGTTTTGCGAAAGATGAGTTTCTCCAGCATCTCCTCCTCGGAAAAGGAAAGGCCTACAGAAAGAGAACCATCTCTCGAGAACCGCTTTCGAAAAACCGCAGGATGGCAGGTAACTGTTTTATCGGTTAAAAACTTTAATCCATTACCGTGGTCCCAGTGGCCATGGCTTAGCGCAACCACTTCAACCGAGGATAGGTCAATATTCAGCTGCTGCGCATTGCGAAGGAATAAGTCGGAGGCACCTGTATCAAGCAAAATTGTTCCAGACGCCTCTACCAGCCACGAAAGTCCATGCTCACTTTCAAAACCTTCACCAGGTTGATTATCCGAAAGAATAGTTATTGTAGTCCTCATTGTTGTAGGTTTTACAGGATAAACACCATTGACACTAATTGGTCTTGCTCATTCTGAATATTGGCAGCTTGCAGAAGAATGTGGTTCCTACACCAACTTCGCTAGTAAACCAAATAGATCCACCAGCTTCCTCAATAGTTTTTCGTGTAAGCACAAGGCCGAGGCCTGTTCCTCCTGATTTGGTGGTAAAGTAAGGTTCAAAAATCCGAGCTTGCTGCATTGGGGAGATGCCTTCACCGTTATCGGTAATGCTTAATAGCACAACGTCCTCAGCACATTCAGCCGCAATAGTGATTATGGGATTTTTAACGTTAATTGTTGCCTGAATTGCATTTTTCACTAGGTTGGTAACCGCCTTCTGAAGCAGCTCCTTATCAGCAAAAACGTGGACGTTATTCTGGTCTAGGCAATTCGTCTCAATGGTAAGTCCCTTCTGTCCAGCAAAGAGGGCTTTGGTGTTCGATAATAGTTCGAACAACTTTACATTGCTGGCGTTGGAGCTAGTATCGCGGGCAATATTGCTAAATTGCCCCGCCGTTTGCGTGAGGATACCTACCTGCTCAAGGAGCATTTTTGAAAATTCCTCAAATTTGGTGTCCCATTCAGCATAACCTTCCTTCTTCAACTTCACTAATTGCTGAAGGCTTAGCTTGATTGGTGTAAGCGGGTTTTTAATCTCATGGGCAATTTGTCGCGCCATTTCGCGCCACACTTTCTCCTTCTCTCCTTGGGCAAGCAGCTGCGCGTTTCTAGATAGCTCGGTTACCATCCGGTTATAGTCATGCACCAGCTGACCAATCTCATCATTTCCGTTGTAGCTAATTATCTCAGGTTTTCCTGTAATGTTGGTGCGACGCATTGCGGCTCTCACGCGCTGCAATGGTTTGGAAATGCTGCTAGCGGCCAAATAGCCAGAAATCCCAGCAAGGATTGCAAGCAGGAGGTATATGTTGGCAATGCGTCCAACCAAAGCCATGGCTTGTTCGCGTATCTCATTCTCACGGGTGAAGTATGGGAGGTTTATTACAGCCAAAATTTCACCTGTCCGGCTTAGTAGCGGGGCGTAGGCCGAAGTGTAGCTCAACTTCCCGATATGCTCATTAACAAGAAAAATATCCCGTTTTTGTATAACAATGGCTTGGTATGCTGCGGGGCTTAGCCAAAATCCCTGCAGCTCATTGGTAAAGGCCTCATGCCTCGATGTACCCAGCAGCTCCCCTGTGGTTCGAAATATATTTATGTCCGCATAGATAACATTTGAGGTAGTAAATAACTCGGAATCCAACGCGCCTGCCAGCAGCTGTCGTTGTGAGGAAAGATGCTGAATTTTTGGCTCAATGGAGATAATTGCCGAACGGAGTTTGTCGGAGATACTCTCTTCCACCACTTTCTTTTGGCGCGAAAAACTATAGCCAACAGAAACAGCACCAACGGTAAGCATGGAAACAACCATGAGTAATACTGAAAAACTGCGAATACGCTGCTGAAGGGTATGCCTTTTCCCCAATGCCTTGCTTCTTCTAAATACAAGCATTACCATTATGTAGGTAGCAAGAAAAATGTATACAAAAGGGGAGAGTAGAAATATCAAGGAATAGTTTTGTCGGCTAACTACAATTCGCTGGTCATCGGACGACTTGAACACATAATGCATAACGTGATTGATGACAACGATACCCGTGTCGGCAAGCTGTGCAGGCATTTTAAGCGTGTAGGAAAATGTTCCACTTTTTGTCTCCAGCTTCTCTCCATGATATTTTGCAAACGAGATATCCGAAGGAATCTCTTCTCGCCGATTTTGTTGGCCATTATCGATTAGCAAGCTGGGATAACCCGGTAGGTCAATGGCCAACTTTGAATCTATTTCGATGCTAAGAAAGTTGTTGCCAGAGGTCCCATCAGGGTAACTGTACATCAGTAGGTAGCTTATTCTACCGTTGTTGTTGTTGAGGTAATAAACGTGATCCTTAATAATTGGCTTGCCAATATCGAGCGCCATATCCATAAAGAAATTCTTGCAACCTACCTGCTTGTTGATGTCATTTAGAAATAGTTTTGTGCCATGAGGACAGGCGGTTACTTGCATGTCGTACTGCGTAAGGTAGCCCTTAAAGTAGTTGTTCGAAAGGTATTGGTGCAGCTGGGGCAGGCTTTTGGGAAGCTTTTTCATCATTATCGCAATGGATGAATCTGCCTTCATCTTATCGCTAAATTGGGTAATTAGATTTTCCGCTACTGGGTCGTGGTCCATTGCAAGACCTTTAGCAAGATGTGCAAGGTACTCTTCGGTATTCTCTTCGTTGGTGTGTAAAAACTGCAGGGAGAGAACGATTGAAATTAGGATAGCAAGGGTTAGAGGGAATATTTTTCGGATAGCTGGGATATAAACGCTTACTGCAAACAGTATATTTACAGATAGAGCCCCCGCTATTGCTATTACTCTATCGTACGATGATTCAAAAGGAAGCAGACCAACAAGGATGGTGTTTACAAGCAACATTGCAATAAGCCATCCCACGGAGGTTTTGGAAAATACGGCAATTCTAAGCCCAGTTTTTATAAGTGCAAGAATGCAGCTACCGAGTATAACCAAACTGATTAATCCGGTAATGGCAGGTCCAGCCGGAATTGCCCTTGCACCGCCAATTGGTCCTAGCACATCAATAATTGCTTTTGCGAGTATAATGGCAACTCCACTGAACAGCGTCGCTCCTGCTGCAAGAAGCGCTGGTAGGGCAACTTTTTTGATTACTCTCGGTAGTTTCGCTAGTCGGTTGGAGGAAATGGAGGAAGCGAAAATTGGAATTGTAATTATAATGAACAGTAGCCATTTGAGTAGCAAATCGAGGTGGATACCGTCTCCTGCATACAGCCAATTTGGGAAGAATGTCTTGTTGGCATCGTAGTAGTGGTTAAAAACCAAAATAAGTATTATTGCCACCGGTGGCGCAGTCACAACCTTAATCCACTCCAACTTATTCCACCTATGGCTCGACATCAGCAAGGTAATACCGAAAGCAAGGAGCAAAAGGCCAATCATCAGCAGGGTTGGTAAAAATGTTTTAAGGAGGCGGTGGTCGGCAATAAGCGAGTAGATAAACGTTCCCTTACTATATATGCTAAAAGTGCTTTGTGAATTGAAGCCAATGCCGCTAAACACTTTTGAAGCAGGGTAGAGTTCTGCTTTGAGAAATCGATTGTGGATTGGATAGCTTGTGTATACCTTTATTGCAGCTACCATGCACCAATCAAGTGTATCACTGGTAACAACGTAGTAGGTGCCACCCGATAAATTTTCAAGTATACCGATGTGGCTCAACCCAGTTTGAAACTCATCGGGTCCCGGAAGATTGGAACTCCAGAAAATAGGAGTGCCATTGTGGTAGAGGTAAACATCAATACCTTTTTGAGACACCAATTGTGCATTTGTAGTGAGTTGACTAAAAGCGCTGTCGCTATTGGCTTTGATGGCAATTTTAGTAAAGCTGTTGACAAAGGTTTGGACTGTGGAAACTTTGTCGTTAAACTGCTTCTGAATTTGCGCATACTCTCTATTCTGTATAAGCCTTTCGATGTTTTCACTATGTTGAAAAAGAACTAAAAAGGCAACTCCAGCAAGGATAAGCAGTATTGGTGTAAGTAGTTTATTTAGCTTCATTGTAATCGGCTTATTGATGGTGGTAGGGCTCGCCTTTAAGGATGGTAAATGCACGGTAGAGCTGTTCCAGAAAAATCAACTTTACCATTTGGTGAGAGAAGGTCATGAGCGATAGCGATAGTTTGGAGTTGGCTGCTTTATATACCTCCTCCGAAAATCCGTAGGGACCACCGGAAACAAAGCAGAGAATACGCGTTCCCTCCAGCACCTTCTTTTCTATAAAATCGGCAAAGCCTGAGGAGGACATCAACTTCCCTTGCTCATCGAGAAGAATAAGACAATCACAGTCGGCTGTTGCTTTTAGGATCAGCTCCCCCTCCAATTTTTTTTGCTGAGGCTCTGAGAGACTCTTGGCATTCTTAATATCAGGAATAAGCTTCAGTTCAAAGTTAATGTAGTGAACCAACCTCTTTTCATACTCCTTTACCCCTTCGGAGAGAAAGGCTGGAGTGGTTTTTCCAAATGCTACAAACCTAATTTTCATGCTTGTTAATTTTGAGCATAGCAACATCAATATCCAATATCGCTGCGTTAACCTTGATGATAATAACCCTAAGTTAACCTATATTTGTACTGATGCAATTTATGTAGCTAAATTCGACAATTATTCCCGCATTATGCAAATGCAGTGCCGCAATATTGGTGATAAAAATGGTTTAATTACATGGAACAATTTGACATTTTAGTTGATGAGCTTATCGACCTTGCCATACGCGAAGATGTTGGCGATGGCGACCACAGTTCACTCAGCTGCATACCCTTTGAGACGCAAGGAAAGGTAAAGTTGCTGGTGAAGCAATCCGGCGTTTTAGCTGGAGTTGATATTGCCCGGCGAGTATTTCAAAAAATTGACCCGCAAATCCTTTTGGAGGTGAAAATCAGCGATGGACAGCTAGTTAGTCCTGGTGATGTGGCCTTTTTCGCTACGGGTAGGGTTCAGTCGCTGCTGAAGAGTGAGCGTTTGGTGCTCAATATTATGCAGCGGATGAGCGGAATTGCCACCCAAACGGCTGAATATGTAAAGTTGGTTGAGGGAACTGGGGCAATTATCCTGGACACACGCAAAACAACCCCTGGAAGCCGAGTGCTCGACAAACTTGCGGTTAAAATTGGGGGAGGGCAAAACCATCGCATGGGCCTATTTGACATGATAATGCTCAAGGACAACCACATCGATTTTGCGGGTGGAATAGGTGAGGCAGTTGGTAGAGTAAAGGAGTATCTACAGCGTTTAGGTAAAAAATTACCAATTGAGGTCGAGGTGAGGACGCTTGCCGACTTGGAAATAGTGCTCAGTCTTGAGGGAATAACTCGTGTAATGTTCGACAACTTTGGTATAGAGCAAACTATTAAGGCTGTAGGCATGGTTGGTGGACGAATAGAGACCGAATCGTCAGGTGGAATTACTCGCGAAACCATACGCAGCTATGCAGAGACTGGAGTTACTTACATCTCGGTGGGAGCGCTTACTCACCAAATTAAAAGTTTGGATTTAAGCCTTAAGGCCATATAAAATGGGTGATTGGTTGGCTAAATACTTCCTTGCGAGGTGGAAGGTGGTTACCGAAAAGGCCAAGGAGTTTTCAATTCCCGGCTTTGGAGGCATTCCGCTTTACGATGTTGTAGTATTCTTCTTTCGTGGTATTGTAAAGGGTGCACTTACAACGAGAGCGTCGGCCATTGCCTTTAGCTTTTTTCTCGCCATTTTCCCATCCATCATATTTCTGTTTACGCTTATACCCTACATACCCATTACTAACTTTCAGGCGCAGCTGCTGGAGTTACTCAAGGGGATTATTCCATCCAATGCTTTCTCGGCCATTGAATCGACCTTGGTGGAGGTGGTAACACTGAAGAGTGGAGGATTGCTATCGTTTGGCTTCATTGCAGCCCTGTTTTTTTCCACCAACGGCGTTAACTCGCTCATTGGCGCATTCAATGCCACCTACCATGCCATCGAAACACGGAATATCTATTCCCAATACTTAGTTTCCATCTTCCTTACCCTGCTTCTTACGCTCCTTGTTTCACTTGCCACGTCTCTCATCTTCTTTAGCCAGTATGTGCTGGGTTATCTCGAAATGCATGGAATATTGCAGGAGGGAATTACCCTATACCTGCTTGTATTGGGCAAGTGGATCGTGGTTCTTGCTCTTTTCTTTTTCTCCATTGCTTTGCTATACTTCTATGCTCCTGCAAAGAGAATGAAGTTCCGTTTTTTTTCGCCAGGGGCTACTCTTGCAACCATTTTGGCCATAGTTACCTCGCTTGGTTTTTCTGCCTACGTAAATGATTTTGGGCAGTACAACAAGCTCTACGGCTCTATCGGGAGCTTTATGGCGCTCATGCTTTGGCTTTACTTCAACGCCATTGCTCTACTCATTGGCTTTGAGCTAAACGTCAGCATTTTTTCAGCTGGGAACAATAAGCGGCATGTAATTTTATAATAACTTTTAAAAATCAGCAAGAAAAAGTTAAACAAAAATTTTTGAAAAACGTTTTTTATGGCAACGCGCACCTTTGTATACTATGATTGGGTTGAGCGAAGCATATTAAATAGGGAGAGTAAAGAAGTTACAACATAAGGATACTACACTTAATGCGTGCCATATAGATATTACATTATTGATGTAACCATAGAAATAGATGAAGAAGAGTATTGCCGGTATTAGGAAGGAGTATATGCTTGCTGAGTTGCTTGAAGCGGAGGTGAATTCTGATCCTATTATTCAGTTTGATCAGTGGCTTTCTGAGGCTTTAAAGTCCAATGTTCCCGAGCCTAATGCTATGACCCTAGCCACTTCTACTTTTGAGGGTAAACCTTCTGCCAGAATTTTGCTACTAAAAGGAGTAGACGAAAGTGGATTTGCTTTTTTCACCAACTATGAGAGCCGTAAGTCAAAGCAGATTATACAAAACCCCTTTGGAGCACTTGTCTTTTTCTGGTCTGAGCTGGAGCGTCAAGTAAGGATTGAGGGGAAAATTGTGCGCATGAGCTCCAAGGAGTCGGATCGCTACTTTAAAACACGACCAATTGGAAGCAAAATTGGTGCGTGGGCTTCTCCACAGAGCCAGGTTATTCCCAATCGGCGATACCTGGAAAATCTCAAGTCCGACTACCAGGAGGAGTTCTCCAACAGGGAGATAAATAGACCTGATAACTGGGGAGGCTATCTGCTACAACCTTCACTAATAGAGTTTTGGCAAGGTAGGCCAGACCGGTTGCATGATAGAATTCAATATCGACTCGAAAATGAAGAGTGGATAATTGAACGACTTGCTCCATAAAAAAAGCCCCGTTTTCGGGGCTTTTTGCTATGCAATGTGCAGATATTTTTCTACGAGTTGCTTAATTTCATCGTTCTTGCCATACAATCTCTCGCTCAATCCTTGGTCCTTGTGCGATTTAAGAATTCTTATGGTATTGTTGATTACACCTTTAGGAAATATGCCATTGTTTTCAAATACTTCTCTTTTTTTGTCAAGCCTTTCAGCCGATTCGTAGCATGAGGTAGGGAGCTGTTCTAGTTTTTCCTGAATATGCCTGTTTTCTTCCTTAAAAATATTGCAATCGACATAAAGTTCCTGAGCACGCTGCAGCGCGTTGGGCATGGAGATGCCATGCTCTGAAGCAACTACAAGTCCGGCAAGTAGGCAGTATAGGTCGGCCGATCCGTCGGGTACCCTGAATTCCACCGTCTGTTTGCTTTCACTCAACTTAGGTGTTGGCTCGTTAGGATTTGCTTCTTGGAGCATGATGTTGGCGCCGTTCCATCCGAGCGGTACCCTAACCAGCACAGAACGGTTTCTGTCGCCCCAGCAAACGTTGGTTGGAGCCTCCTGATGGGGAACAAGTCTCAGATAGGAGGTAGGGATAGTATTGCCAAACGCTGTGAGTGCGTCGGCAACATCCAAAATTCCAGCAATCATTTTTCGTGCTGTGTCGCTAAGTTTACCGTTGGCAACCATCATGTTTTTGCCATCTTTTTCAAGCATCATGTGTATGTGCAGCCCACTACCAGCTTTGCCTACAGTGATTTTTGGTGCAAAGCTAATATTGACTCCGTAGCGGTATCCTAACATGCGGAGTATCCACTTAGCTATAATCATTTGCTCTACTGCCTGCTCCACGGGCATGGGCAAAAACTCAATTTCGTGCTGCTCGTAATGAATGCCACCTTGGGTAAAGCAACCAACTTCCGAATGGCCATACTTTACATGACCTCCAGCTTGGGTGATATAGCGTAAGGCCTCCACCCTTATTGCTTCCCATTTGGCAAATGGTTCAGAGGTGTGATATCCCTTCTGGTCCACTCCGGGGTAGAATTGCTGATCTTCGGAAATAACGTAATATTCGAGTTCACCTAAGGCCTTAAAGGTGTATCCGGTTTTCGACTTAAAATCTTCGTGAGCTTTGCGGAGAATATATTCAGGAGAACTTTCGAGCGGTTTACCCTCGTTATTGTAGAATGAGCAGAGAATGTTCAATGTTGGGACTTCGGCAAAGGGATCAACGAAAGCGGTTCGAAATCTGGGTATAACGTAGAGGTCGCTCGATTCTGCCTCAATAAAGGAGAAGAGGCTCGAACCATCCACACGCTCACCTCCGGAAAGGATGGTATCCAAGTGCTCCTTGCTCCACAGCACAAAGTTGAGCGTTTTCAGCTTTCCGTCTTCAGCGGCGTATCGAAAGTTGACCATCTCAATGCCATTGGCTTCTGCAAAATTTATGATATCCTGCTTTGTGAATTCCGATGAAGGTTTCTGAAGAAACTGCACCAACTCATTGGGACTCATTGAAATTTCTGTCTCACTCATTGGGAATCTTATTAATGAAATTGGGCAAAACTAACTATTTAGGGCAAATTAACCAACAATTTTCAAACGATTGCGTCAATGTTAGAAAACATAACCTGTTTCGACCATTTTCAAAAAAAAATACCGCCATTTGCATGACGGTATATATAACTGTAGCTAAAAGCTGGCTATTTCTTTAATTGTGCAAGCTGTCCCATGATGGCTTTTATCTTCGATTCAGCGTCTGCCTTTTTGTTCTGCTCCACCTCTACAACCTTGGCGGGTGCATTATTTACAAAGCTGGAGTTACTCAACTTTTTATTAACTGAAACCAGAAATCCTTGGAGGTAGGTGAGCTCAGCATTCAACTTATTTAGTTCCTCTTCAACGTTGAGCAGGCCTCCAAGCGGCAGGAAGAACTCCGTTGTTTTTACCAAGAAGGAGGAGGCTCCTTCTACCTTCGATTCGGTGTGGGTAATGGCGGTGAGGTTTGCCATTTTGCAAATTACCGATGAAAGGTCTATCGTTGGCACACCATCGCGCTTTACAAATAGCTCAAGCGCATCTTTCTGAGGAATGTTTTTATCCTGCCGAATAGAGCGGATGTTGGTCACCGTTTCCTTTAGGTTATCGAACTCCTCAAGCAGACTGCTGCTGTATGGTTTGGATTGAGGTAACAGGCTCACCATGATGCAGTCACCAACTTCGCGCTCGGCGATGAGGTGATAAATCTCCTCGGTAATGAAGGGCATGTATGGATGGAGCAACTTGAGCAACTTTTCGAAGTAACCAATGGTGGCGTTGAAGGTAACACTGTCGATAGGCTGATTAAATCCTGGCTTAACGGCCTCTAGGTACCAACTCGAAAACTCGTCCCAAAAGAGCTTGTATATCACCATCAAGGCCTCGGATACGTTGTAGGCATCGAACTGCTGGCTGACCTGCTCAATGGTCTTGTCGAGCATGGCGTCGAACCACTCCACGGTGAGGCGTGCATGCTCGGGTTGAGGAATGGTGCTGTCTACCTGCCAACCATTTACTAGCCTGAAGGCGTTCCATATTTTGTTGCTGAAGTTGCGGCCTTGCTCAGTTAGGTTTTCGTCGAAGAGGAGGTCATTGCCAGCGGGGCTGCACAGCAGCATACCTACTCGAACACCATCGGCGCCATACTTGGCAATGAGATCGAGCGGATCGGGTGAATTCCCCAGCTGTTTCGACATTTTACGCCGTTGCTGATCGCGCACAATGCCGGTAAGGTAAACGTTGGTAAATGGTTTTTCGCCTCTATATTCATACCCAGCAACAACCATGCGAGCAACCCAAAAGAATAGTATTTCGGGAGCCGTTACTAAGTCGTTGGTGGGGTAGTAGTAGTTAATTTCGGGATTCTCAGGATTACGGATGCCATCAAAAACAGAAATAGGCCATAGCCACGATGAGAACCAGGTGTCGAGCACGTCGGAGTCCTGATGGAGATCAGCAGTTGTTAGGTTAGAGTTACCCGTCTCCTTTTTCGCCAACGCAAGTGCTTCCTCTTCCGTTTCTGCTACCACAAAGGTACCATTGCTAAGGTAGTAGGCCGGAATTCGGTGGCCCCACCATAGCTGTCGCGAAATACACCAATCCTTGATGTTTTCCATCCAGTGACGATAGGTATTCTTGAACTTTGCTGGATAGAGCTGTATGTTGTCGCTCTCTACGGCCTCGAGCGCAGGCTTTGCCAGCTCCTCCATTTTGAGGAACCACTGGGTGCTTAGCTTGGGCTCAATGGCAACGTCGGTTCGCTCCGAGAAGCCAACCTTGTTTACGTATCCCTCTATTTTTTCAATAAGGCCTGCCTTTTCAAGGTCCTTTACAATCTCGTCGCGAACTGCAAACCGGTCTTTCCCAACGTATAGCTGTGCTCTCTCGTTGAGGGTTCCGTTGTCGTTGAAAATGTCGATGGATTCCAACTTATACTTCTGCCCCAGCATGTAGTCGTTGATGTCGTGGGCGGGGGTAACTTTAAGAACACCGGTACCAAACTCTATATCTACGTATTCGTCCTGAATAATTGGGACAATGCGATTAATCAGCGGTACCGTAACCTTTTTGCCCTTAAGGTAGGCGTAACGTGGATCGTTGGGGTTAACGCACACGGCCGTGTCGCCCAATATGGTTTCGGGACGGGTGGTAGCAACCACCACGTAGTCCTTAGTGCCCTCAATAATGTATCGTAGGTAGTATAGCTTGCTCTGTACTTCACGGTAAATAACCTCCTCGTCCGACAGTGCCGTTTTGGCCTGGGGATCCCAGTTTACCATTCTCACACCACGGTAAACTAACCCTTTACGGTAGAGATCGATAAACACCTTAATCACGCTTTCGGAGCGTTCTGTGTCCATGGTGAAGCAGGTACGCTCCCAATCGCAGGAGGCACCCAACTTCTTGAGTTGCTCTAGTATGATGCCACCATGCTTGTGGGTCCATTCCCAAGCATGGTTTAGAAATTCTTCACGCGATAGCGATGCCTTTTCAATGCCCTGCTCTTTTAACTTACCTACCACCTTAGCTTCGGTTGCAATGGAGGCATGATCGGTTCCGGGAACCCAACAGGCATTCTTGCCCTGCATGCGAGCACGGCGAACAAAAACATCCTGAATGGTATTGTTGAGCATGTGCCCCATGTGCAAAACGCCGGTTACGTTTGGCGGAGGAATCACTATGGTGTATGGCTCTCTACCATCGGGAATAGAGCGAAAAAAACCTTGGCTCATCCAAAAGGCATACCATTTGTTTTCGATTGAAGAGGGGTCGTACTTTGCAGGAATTTCCATCTGAGGTATTCGGTTATAATCGTATAATTTTTAGCAAAGGCACAAATTTATAAATTTATTGAAAAGGAGATTTTCTTTTCTGACAATAAATGGGTTGTAACGGAGAAATGGATCAATATACTTTGTGGGCAAGAGCCAACAACTGTGGCTTAATGGTAATGCCCTGCCTCTTTATGGCAGCAGGATTAATTTCGAATGTAACCCTTCCGTTCTCCATCAAAAAGTTTATGCCGGCACCTTTTGCAGCCATTCCCTCCTCCTCACAGATAATAAGGGTAGGATTATTGCCAATTTTTGCCAACACAACTTCAAGGCTGTTTCTACGCTCCTTCGGAATGTAAAGAATGAGGCATTTGCCAATTTCCCCAACGGACTCATAGGTTTTTATTTCTATTTGACGATTTTGGATTGTTCGGTTACCCTCAAGCATGCGAAGGATCTCAGTAGTATTAGTGTTTCCTAGAACTCCAATCACAAAAACATCACCCATAGAGTTCTCGTCCCAGGTAAGATATCTGGTGAAGTTATAGATAAACCCAGCCTGCACCTTAGCCAGTTGGGCAGAGGATGAAAGGTGAAGCAGTAAAACCAGAATAAGGCAGAACAAGCCCTTCTTCATTCGTTCTGGGATTTTGGCCGCCGTAAGTTATAAAAAAAAGATGTGGAATTGGAAACTACTGAAGTACCGATTACTTTGAGGAAACCGGAAAAACGATTTCTCCAGTTTCAGCAACATTGCTGTTGTTAAGGGTAAGATCGGTGATATAGAAGCTATACATAATAGTATCGGCGGTTTCGGAGTAGTATTGTATTTGAATGGTTATGGTTCCTTTTTGGGCTTTATTATTACCAACTGGTGCTACGTAGGGCACTGTGTAGCTAAGGGGTGTAGCAAGATCGCTGTCTGGCACAGCCGTAAAAATGCCGTTCTGCTTAACGTATTTCGTCAAAAAAAGATTGTAGCGATACTGCGGCAGGGTGGTGGAGTCTGGGTCGGGAAGTCCAAAGTTACCATCACCATCGGTGAAATTTATCTTTAGCGTTCCGGTCCATATTTTGTTGCCTAGCTGGTCGGTGCCATATACTAGGGAAAAATTTTGGAACGAAATGATTGGTGTATCGGAATAGGTCGACTCCTTCAGGCAGGCTGTTAATGAGATGATAAGAATAAACACTGCAGCTAAAATGGCAAAATGGACACCATGGGCTTTGGCCTTTACCCATTGCTGTCCATTCTGTATGTATTTATACCTTGCCATTTGTGACAGGTTGGTTATTTCTGCCTAAAGAAAATTTGAATGGGAACGCCGGTAAAGTCAAACTGCTCTCGGAGTTTATTTTCGAGGTAGCGCTTATATGGCTCCTTAACGTACTGAGGCAAGTTACAAAAAAACGCAAAGCTGGGTGCGAAGGTCGGTAGCTGCATCACAAACTTAATTTTCACAAATTTTCCCTTTATGGCGGGAGGAGAATACGCTTCAATAATTGGAAGCATCACCTCGTTGAGTTGTGATGTAGGAATTCGCTTGCGACGGTTTTGATTAACGTGCATAATTTCGTCGAGCACGTTGTAGATGCGCTGCTTGGTGTTGGCCGAAACGAACAGGATAGGTACATCCTTGAATGGAGCAATCCGGTTTTGGATAACCTCTGTATACTCCTTCATGGTATTGTTATCCTTTTCCACCAAGTCCCACTTGTTTACCAGAATAACTACCCCTTTTCGGTTGCGCGTAATAAGGTTGAAAATATTGAGGTCTTGCGATTCAATACCTTCGGTGGCATCGAGCATAAGAACACAAACGTCAGAGTTTTCGATGGAGCGAATCGACCGAAGCACGGAGAAAAATTCCAAATCCTCGGTAACCTTTCCCTTTTTCCGAAGGCCAGCAGTATCGATGAGGTAGAAGTCGTGGCCAAACTTATTGTAGCGGGTAAGAATGGAGTCGCGGGTGGTGCCAGGAATGGGAGTAACAATATTCCGTTCCTCGTCCAGCAATGCATTGGTGAGGCTGCTTTTGCCTACGTTTGGCTTGCCCACGATGGCAATTTTAGGTAGGTCGTCGAGCCCTTCGTTATTCTCAATTTCGGAAGGTAAGGCGTCAACCACGGCGTCAAGCAGGTCACCCGTACCGCTGCCGTTGATAGACGATATGGCGAAGTAGTTACCTAGCCCAAGCGAGTAAAACTCGTTGGCCTCCATGTAGCGTTGGGTGTTGTCCACCTTGTTAACAACCAGAAATACCTTTTTATCGGTAACCTTGCGCAGCATACGGGCAACCTCATTATCGAGATCGGTGATGCCATCGGCAACGTCTACTAAAAATAGAATGAGATCCGACTCCTCTATGGCCAGCATTACCTGCTTGCGAATCTCACCCTCAAAAATATCTTCGGAATTGCTGATATACCCTCCAGTATCGATAATGGAGAATTCCTTTCCGTTCCAGTCTGTTTTTCCGTAATGGCGATCGCGGGTCACCCCGGCCGTTTCATCCACAATGGCTTGCCTACCGCCAACCAACCGGTTGAAGAGGGTCGATTTCCCTACGTTAGGCCGCCCAACAATTGCAACAATATTTCCCATCTTCTGCTCTGCTACTATATTTTAGTTCTGATTATAGCCAAATCGCTTTAAAATTAAATCGTTGTCTCTCCAGTTGTCGAGCACCTTTACGTGCAGACCCAGATAAACCTTTTTTCCCACAAAATCCTCAATATCGTGTCTTGCCTTGGTCCCAATTCGTTTGAGCATGGACCCCTGATGGCCAATAAGAATGCCCTTCTGCGTATCGCGAGTAACAAAGATGGTTGTCTCAATATGGATCATCTTTTCCGACTCCTTATACGACTCCACAACCACCTCTACCGAGTAGGGGATCTCCTTTTGATAGGTGATAAGGATCTTCTCGCGAATAATTTCCGATACAAAGAATCTCATGGTCTTGTCGCTAATCTGATCCTTTGGAAAATATTCGGGATTTTCGGGGAGTTTCTCGAGAATTTCGGTTAGCAAGGCCTCCTGGTTAAACTTGTGCAGTGCCGATACTGGAATCACTTTTGCCTCAGGGATACATGCCTGCCAAAGGTTCATGTAGTCTACCACGGCATTCTGGTCGGTAGCGGTATCCACCTTGTTCACCACCACAATTATTGGCACTTTGAGTGCGGTAACTTTTTGAACAATCTCGGCATGTTTCTCAACTTCGAGACCCATTTCGGTAACTAGCAGAATGATGTCGGCGTCAGAAAGAGCAGAGTATACAAATTGCATCATGTTCTCCTGCAGCTTGTAGCTAGGCTTGAGAACACCAGGGGTATCCGAGTATATAATTTGGAAATCTTCGCCATTCACAATGCCCATGATGCGGTGTCGAGTAGTTTGCGCTTTTGAGGTGATGATGGAGAGCTTTTCTCCCACTAGGGAGTTCATCAGTGTTGATTTTCCTACGTTTGGGAAGCCTATTATGTTCACAAAACCCGACTTGTGCGCCATGTTACTAATTTTTTTAAGATGACAAAGATAGCATGAAATGGTGGTTCAGCTGCTATCTAAAGGCTAATATTTCAAATTATTGCACTATTTCAAATACCTTTTGAGTTAGCTTAAATATCGACTGTAACCATTCCCATATGATTAGTTAAAAATGGCAACTTAAGTTATTGGTATTTAGCTCAATTGTTGTAAGGACAACAAAATGGCAATGTTAATTACTCTTAATTCAAAACATTTGTCATCTATTCGTGTTTCCTTTGCATTTATTGCGTTATAGGATATATGCAAACACAGAATAGAGTTTTTGCCAAGCTTGCACTCCTGCTATACATGCTACCGATTTTATACGTGAGCGTGCATACGGTGGTACACCATAGCCATGGCCACATCTCTATTTCAACCCGTCAGGAAATAAGTGCTCAAAGCGATTACTGTCCTATTTGCGATTACTCACCAGTTACACCTGATGTTCCGCATACCGTTAGCCTAAATTTTTATGAGGAGCATTTCACTCCATACATTCTACCAAGTTTCTACGGTGCTGTAGCTGAAACCTTTTTCGGTAATTTATTTTTAAGAGCTCCTCCCAAGACTCGACAGATTGGAACTTTCCTCGGATAGAGGATACCAATTCCTGCTGCTATCCCAGTTTTGATTATCGATGTAATGCTAGTTTAAGGCATGTAGTTTTGCGTAGGGCAACCTAATTATGGCCGTGTTATACATAATCATCTCATAGGACCTAGCCGAAATTACCCGTAGCCATATTTTCACTCATTTTGTAGTTGAATATAGAATACTCCTGAATTCTATGCGCACCGCCATCATAAAATCTGGTGAGCGCTTCTAGCCAATGTTTAAAATAGAATTCAGTGAATCACCAGTTAACCAATAAAAAGAAGATGAAAAAGTTGAAGATATTTTCCTTGATGCTAGGGATGCTGATTTTGATAATCCCTCACGCCATTGCCACCGATGTAATGGGTAGAGCCACACTCTACGGTAGAATAACCGACGCTAAAACCGGTGAGTCGCTACCCGGTGTGAACGTGTATATTCCCGATCTTCAGGTAGGTACGGTTTCGGATGTGAATGGTGATTACCGTTTGGAAAATATTCCTGAAGCAAAGATGATGGTGCAGCTCAGCTTCGTGGGCTACCAAACGCTGGCGGAATCCATTCACCTTACACCCGATACACGGCGTGACTTTGCACTAAGCCCATCGGCAAGGGAGATCACAGAGATAGTAATTACCGGATTGTCGCAGGCCACCGCACGAAATAGAACCCCTACACCAATTGCTGTAGTTTCCAAGACGGAGTTGCTTCAGACGGCGGCAACCAACGCCATCGATGCCATAGCGCAGCAACCAGGTGTTTCGGAGGTTACTACGGGTGCAGCCATCTCCAAGCCTGTAATCCGTGGGTTGGGCTACAACCGCGTAGTGGTGGTTAACGATGGTGTGAGGCAGGAGGGTCAGCAGTGGGGCGACGAGCACGGAATTGAGATTGATCCCTACTCCATAAACCATGTCGAAATTCTAAAGGGGCCAGCAAGCTTAGTCTACGGCTCCGATGCCATGGCTGGTGTAATTAATATGATTGCAGCTCCCTCATTACCCGTTGGCAAGATGGCGGGCAGCGTGCTGTTCAACTACCAGACCAACAACGGCCTTTATGGCGTATCGGCCGATATGCAGGGCAATAAGAAGGGGTTGATTTGGGACCTGCGTCTCAGCGGAAGGGAAGCCCATGCCTACCAAGATCGCTACGATGGTTACGTGTTTAACTCTGGTTTTAAAGAGAACGCCGTTTCCGGTATGGTTGGATTAAACAGGGATTGGGGTTACTCACACCTTCACTTCTCCATGTACAACCTCACCCCCGGCATAGTGGAGGGCGAGCGTGATTCGCTTACTGGTAACTTTGTGAAGGCCATAATGCTGCCAAATGGTACGGAGGGTGTTGCCATTGCTACGCACTCCGACATGATGAGCTACTCGCCAAAAACACCTTACCAGAAGATTCACCACTACAAGTTGGTATTGGATAACACTATTTTGCTAAACCAGGGTTACCTGAAAACGATCTTCGGATTTCAGCAGAACCAACGGCAGGAGTATGCCGATATTCTAAAGCCAAACGCTTACGGCCTCTACTTTTTGTTGAACACGCTTAGCTACGATGTTCGTTATGTTTTTCCAGACTGGAAAGGCATCAATTTTTCAACCGGTGTCAACGGTATGGAGCAGACCTCCCAGAATAAGGGTAGCGAATTTCTGGTGCCGGCCTACAACCTTTTCGACATTGGTGGCTTTGTAATGGCAAAACGCACCTTTGGCAAGCTAGACTTGAGCGCCGGTATCCGCTACGACCGTAGGCAGGAGCATGGAAGCAGCCTCTACCTCGATGCCAACGAAGCCCCGACCTCCTCCACTGACCCGACGGCAACACTCCGATTTCCTTCGTTTAACAGCGTCTTTACCGGAACCTCTGGAAGCGTAGGTGCTGCCTACCAGCTACCCGGTGGCCTCTACACCAAGCTGAACCTTTCGCGTGGCTACCGTGCGCCCAACATTGCCGAGCTGGGCTCCAACGGCGTTCATGAGGGCACCTTCCGCTACGAAGTTGGAAATCCCGACCTGAAACCGGAATCGAGCATGCAGTTCGACTACTCATTGGGCTACAATAGCGAGCACGTTTCTACAGAGCTCAACCTCTTTACCAACAACGTGAACAATTACATATTCCTGCGTAAGGAGACCCTGCCCAACGGAGCCGATTTGCTTACCGATGGGGTGAGCACCTTTAAGTATGTATCGGGCGATGCCAATTTAAAGGGTGGCGAATTTACGATAGATGTGCATCCACATCCGCTGGATTGGATTCACTTCCAGAACTCCTTCTCCTACGTGGAGGGAGTGCTGCGCAACCAGCCGGACTCATCGCGCAACCTGCCGTTTATGCCTCCTGCCCGCTGGCAGAGCGAGTTGCGCTTTAACGCTAAAAAGGTGGGTGGCGTGCTGCAAAACGCTTATGTCTCCTTTGGTGTAGACATGTTCTTTGCCCAGAATAAAATTTACTCCGCCTTTAATACCGAGACCGCCAGCCCGCGCTACACGCTCATGAACCTTGGGCTGGGTACCGATTTTGTGCATAACAGCAAAACTATCTGTTCGCTCTACGTTACTGTGAACAACCTCGCCGACGTGGCCTACCAAAGCCACCTCAGCCGGCTGCAGTATGCTCCGGTAAACAACGTTACCGGACGTACAGGCGTTTACGATATGGGTCGCAACATCGACTTTAAGCTGATTTTCCCGCTCAATTTTTAGTAAATACTTTTAAGGTTGACCAACGCGCTGCTCCACACCGGGGCGGCGCGTTGTGATTTGGGAAAACTGTTTCCCAGCGAGGCTGTCGGTTCTGGACATGGTGGCCAATGCTACTTGCAGCTGGTAAAGCAAGCGTGTCTCCATCCCTCTCAGCTGCCACGTCTTCTGTCGTATTACCATCACTAGGTTTGCCGGTTCACGCAGCTGGTGCATATTGATGGAGGATAGGTAGTTGAGGTATTGGTCGATGTAGTCAAAAATATGGTCCTGCTGGTCGTTGGTTTTTGTGAGGCACTCCTGCTCTTCAATGCTGAAGTGGGAGGCAAGACCATTGCTGCAGGCAATGCGCCATGCTGTGCCCACGTAGGTCATCTCTTTTCCAAAGCCTTCTGGGGCTAGCACGTCGAAGTTTATTCCGGTGGGGGTGGCCAAACGGTGAAGCATTGTGTGGTTCTGCTGAAGCGAATCGAGGTGGTTTAGCAATCTCCTTTGAACCGATACCAGCTGGCTAGCCAGCGCTATGTTCTGGCTTAGTTCTGCCTCTATACGCATGCGGATTTGCTCCACCTGCCGCTGCTCCTTTACATGCTCGCGCCACTCGTTGAGCGCCAATGCCAGCACCACGCTAAACACAATGAGCAGCGCCTCGGCTGCATACTTCCAAAGGCTTTTCTTTTTCTTGGCCATATTGAAAAAATTGATGGCCGAAGATAGCAATTATGGTGTGGTGAAGTATGATGGGACGTTTTTTGTTTATGCGAAATTGTGATTGTTTAGGTAGAGTTATTTAGGTATGTTCTTTTTGCCAATTTCAAAATATTGCCCATCTATCCAGTCTTTAGCAAAATATGCCCCATTACGTAATTGAAATCCTGTTTCATAAGGAGTGAAGTTAAAGTTATCCTCCTGTGAAACCATTTGGTATACTTTTATGGTTTCTTTGTTTTTCAATAAATACTCTACCATTAACTCCTGCTCGATTGTTAAATAGCCATCGGGGTTAAAAGAAAAAATGAAGTTTGCACCTAGATAAACGGCTTTAATACACTCTATTGGTAACTTAATCTTTCTAACATTCTGATCCCAGTTTTTAAAAAGGGGATGGCCAAGATTTTCACCATTTTTAGCTCTAAATATAAAACGCCATTCATTTTCATGTTGCCACTTGTCTCTTTCCTTAAATAGGGAAAGGGCAATGGAACACAACAACAATTTTCCCATTTCAATACCAATTGACGGAAAGTTATCCACATAGTTGATCGGGAATAGTCCAAGAACTTCTAAGCCCCAGTCTTTATCAACTGTTTTTACTAAAGGAGGTATTTTTGATATGTCAATTTCAACTGCAAAACCTTCGTGGTTATTATAGTAGGCCCACATTCGGGTATCATCAACATTTCCGCAGGTAGGAATCATACCTAATTGACGGTATATTAATTCAATAAAGATTCTTTTTTCATCTCTTAAAAAAGCATTCTCATAATGAAGCTTGGTATCGGGATTGATGATGGTAGATAAGAAATTTGCTTTTACACATTGGACTAAGTTTGAATTAATTTCTTTTACAAACAAAGGTGAGCATTCGAAGGGGTCATTAAATTGAGATGGGTGCGCAGCATAAAATATCCCCTTGGTAAAATCTTCAACCCTGTTTTTTCCAAAAAATTTAAAGACAGAGGTAGGAGGTGGCATTGCAATGCCATTTTTTTTAACTGTTACTTTTCTTGAATCATCTTGTGAGTATGTCCATTTTCCCTCAGTTATACTTTTCATTCCTTTCATTTTTTTGTAAGGTCAACTTTACAATTACACACCTGTTATTTTTAATGGTAAAGTGAAGTTTAGCACACAATATTTTCTCTAGCAGTATTGGCGTTAGAGATGTTTGTTGTCTAAGATACAACATTTGCAATGCATTTCAATAATTGCATTTTGTGCTTGGCCATAAAAATGCACTAAGCATAAATTGCCAGTGATTTATTGTCTACCTTTATGTTGAAATTATTATTCAGAAAGGTGGTTGCCGAAAAACCTCAAGAGTAGGCTTTTGTAATAGATATTCGCTATGAAAAGGATTTTATTTGCTCTCTTAGTACTTTTGACTTGCAGCGTTGGTGCTCAAGCCCAGTATTTTGTAGGAGGTCAGTTCGGCTTTAATACCACTGGTGGTAGCCAAAAGTCGGGTGGTGTTACGGTGGATAAGCCCAAGAATACGAGCTTTAACTTTTCTCCTTCTATTGGGAAATTTATCTCCGACAAGCTGGCCGTGGGCGTGTCTCTTAATTTTACGGCACAAAGCCTGAAAACCACGGTGGGTGGCAATACCTACACCGATAAGACCACCGGTTTTGGAATTGCCCCATTTGCTCGCTACTACTTCTTGCAGATGAACAAGTTTGGTATTTTTGCGCAGGGGCAAATTGGGTTTAGCTACAGCGACTCCAAGCAGCCCAGCGTTGGGCCCGACGAGGAGATAAAGACAACCACCTTTGGATTTATTATTTTGCCAGTGGTTTACTACAATGTATCGGAGAAGCTGTCGCTTGAGGCTTCTATTTCCCTCTTTAATTTTGGTTTTAATACCTCAACCCAGAAGGATCAGAACAACAACAAGGACATCACCAACTCCTTTGGTTTTGGAGCCGGACTCGATGGCCTGGTAAACACCGGGAATTTTTCCATTGGCGCAATCTATAAGTTTTAGCATAATCATTTAGATGCTTTTCAAGATAAAAAACGCCCTCCAACTCGGAGGGCGTTTTTTTAGGCATGGTAAGTATTTAATTGGGAGATGGAATCTGGGTCATTCAGATAAAATTGATGGCCGAAGATATCAATAATGGGAGGCTGGAGGATGATGGAAGTTGGTTTTGTTTAGTCGAGGTGGCTATCACCATATTAACTATTTCACTTCAATATGGGTCAACTGGTTTGACATTATTTTTTTTCTTCACTTTTATATTTACAGAGAAGACTTTGTATGGAGCTACCGAAATACATTCTGCTTTTTCTTGATCGAATAGAACAATATTCTTGCCTCCTTTATAAAGGGAACTGTTAAACAAAATACCATCAGCACCTGTAATGTATCTAATGAATTCACAGATGAACTGTGTTGGTATATACTCTAGTTCAGAATCATACCTACGCATTGGTTTCGATAAATCAGCACTTATTTTTTTCTTAAGTAAGACACTCTTAGTATATTCAAGTATATTTTCAATGTTTAGAAAAACGCTTTTGTTTTCAGTGAAGTCAATTAATACAGTAGTTATCCCCTTTTTGATACGAAATGTTCCAACACTTACTTCATCAAGGAATGTAGCCCTAATTTCATATATTGTTGTTTCAATTTCCTTACAAAGATAGAGGTATGGTATTCCTTGTGGGTTAGCACGCCCTCCTGCTGTCAGGTGTTTGGGAGGACAGCCCATTTTTTCTTTTGAAAAGACTCCTTGATCATGTGTTGTGTTAATTCTTGCCCGGAATAATGGGATTGAATCGCTAAGTAAGATTCGTTGATTGAAAAATCCGTTCCAACCAAGATTTTCCATCTTACCAATATTTGCGAGAAATCTACGTTCCCATTTTAATTCTTTTTTGAGTAATTCCCAATACTCAACACTTTCAGTTATTTCCTCAATGTATTCGACAGGTTGTCGTTGATCTGTAAATGGGAAACTTAGTTGGGCTAAAATATCGGTTAAGATATTCTGGTGTAGCGATTTTTCAGAAAAAATATTCCAATCGTTTTGTATAATTTTCGCGAGGGGGGGTGCCTTTGTGTTTTGTTTTGAAAAGCTGTAAGAGTTCTGTGAAAAAATCAAGTAGTTCAACAATGTCAAGTAATTCTGTATCTATTTCATTAAGGCAATACTCGCATTTACCTTTCTCTGATGAATTTGTAATTATGTATTGCTTTAAGTCCAGATCATTGAAGCAATGCGAACAAATTTTCATTGGTACTACCTTTCTCCAAGTATTTTATTAACAAGTTCTAAATGATTCTTGATAGATATTTTTTTTAACATTCCTAGACCTGGATATGATTGAGAGTGGTAATATTTTCTTAGTTCATCTAAGGCATTATTGTGTATTTGTCTATCATCAAAAAAGTCAACGGCTTTTTTCGCTGCTTCGGCAAATTTTCCTTGAATATTTTCAATTCCATCATTCGTGTCAGATGCGAAATGTTTGATCCAGATTTCCTTATTCTCTTTTTGATAAGTTAGATGGATTGCAACAGCATATGGAGGCACACCTCCATCTTTGTAATCGCTTTCAACGATAGTATAATCTGAAAAGCCTGTATAGTTTTCTTCCTTGTAAAACATATGTTCTTCTGTAAACTTCTCTTCGGGTAAAAAAAGGTAATCCTTATTCCTTTTTTGAGCAGTAAAATTATCATCAAGCCTAATTATTTCCTTCCCTTTCCCAAATAATGCTCGCTTTAATGTTTTATTCTCTTTCGAAACAATGTATTTTGTATTCGGAGAAAAAACTAATTCTTCAAAATCCTTACTACTGGTATCCGAAGTTTCATGACATACAAGCATCACCTCGGTAAAGCTTGATGCTTCAATTTTCCTTGCTATTTCCAACGGATTGTTAGAAACAATATAGGCTGGAATCCAATTTCCGGGATTAATAATGTCCTTTAATGCTTCCCGTATTTCTGCTTCACTTGGTAATTCGCCCACTTTAGGGTTTAGAATAATAGCAAACCGAACATTTCTAGCAATCAGTTTAGGTATAGCGATTTTTAAACTATTGAATGTTTTTTTTACAGGTTCAACAATTGGTATAATATTGTTTGCATCACCATATTGATCCGCATATTCCCGCAATGCAATTAGTTCAAATTGTCTTCCTCTAAGATATGGATAATACATAGTCTTACAGTTTTATAGGTTTGCTTAATTTACAATTTAACATTTGATATGCAGTTGCATTAATATTCATAGACAAACACAGTTGTCTTAACTCTTTATCAAATGTAGGAATTATTTCAGTATTAGATTTTCTTTTTTTAAGTTCGTTGATAAATAGTTTATTCAAAACATCGCTTGGAATTTCATTTATTAACTCTTTACATTTTTCAAACATATTAAAGCTGTTCATTTCAGGCAACTTACCATAGTATTGGCTCACAATATTTTTATATTCAACAGTTCGTATTGTCCGCATTAGTGTGTTAACATCAATATTGCTATTTTCTTTTGCATGTCGTATTTCTTCCATTCTGATAGAATTTGCTCGCTCAACAAGAACAATAACTCCAACATGCGAATCTTCTTTTAAATACTTCTCTACTACTGATTCATGGGTTACTATATAGCACTCTTTGAAAATATTGGTATAGTCAGTTAGTTGTCCTGCTAGTCGTTTATTTGAGTCGAGCATTGTTTTTATCTCAAATGCTTTGCTAGTACCGTTAAACAATACGATATCAGCAATTGAGTTGCCTACTCTAAATTCGTTAATTGCAACAGTATCTTTAACACCATAGTGATCAATAATAATTTCATTAATTAATGTATTTTTAAATACGTATTCGTTTTTGTAGCTATTCTTCAATGCATTATAGGTGTAACGAATATAGTCATAATATGTATTTATGTTTTTGCCAACCTTGGATTGATCATACCGTTCAATTTTTACATTCATAAAGGAATAGTCGTCGTGTTGTAACAACCTAGAAAAGGAGGTGCTTGAGAAGATTGAGGAATAACTTCTTAATCGGGCCATCTTTACTTTGTTGTTCTTCTGGTCCATTGCCGAAAAGTTTTTTTGAAGTAATACAAAACTACTACAATTCTTTAGTTTTCTTTTAACACGGAATTTTCTCGCAAAAGTTTCCTCTTTATTGAGCATTCAGGCCCTCAATCGAGGGCCTGAACTTTTTTCATGTTACCCCCTCTTGTTAGCCAGCGTTTGCCTCGTTGGGCTTGCGTGCAGCACTGCGGGCTTGCTGTGCCGAGTACTGGCCTCGAATGGTATCGATAATGGTGAACACCGTGCTAAAGAGTGGGGCAGTTTCGAGTCGTGCCATCACCTCCACGTAATCGCAAAGTAGCGAATAGTATCCGGTAATGGAGCTACGTAGCTCCCGCATATCGGTGGTATCCTTGTCTATGTACTCTACGGTGCGTTCGTTGTAGCGGGTCGAAAAGGCGGCGTTGTCAGCTTTGAGGCGTGTTACGTAGCCATCCAACCCTAGCGTGGTAGCAAGGGGGGTGTAGCGTGCGCTGGTCATGGCTGTTGTAATGCTTTCAATAGCGCTGGTTTCTGCCTCCAACGTTAGCCTAGGAACGTTACCGTAGGGCTTCAGTAGGGCTTGCAGTTCGGCCAATGCATGGAGCACGGTTTGGTCGGTGGCCAGCTCGTGCACCTTCAGTGCCCGCAGAAGTGCCCGCATGCTGTTGTCGCGCGCTTGGTCAAGGGTAGTTATCTCCTCGGTTATGGCACTCTTGCGAATATGCACCAGCACCTTGCTAAGGTCGCCTAGCAGCCCTGTAAGGGTTGCCAGCAGAGTTTTTAGCTGTTCGTCGGTGAGTTGTGTCTCTCCCAACTCCTGTATTCGGATTAAATGTGACTGAACGAATTCGTAGAATTCAAGATTCGTCAGCAAATAGGCAGGCGATGCCGAAAGTTTTACGTTTTTCATAGGTCACTTAAATGTTGATGTTTATCAAAATTAGGAAATACTCAAAACAAAGTCAATACTTATTTCAAAAAAAGTGTTGCTGACCAGCTGGTTATCCTTGTTACGCGCCGATAGAATAGCATGAATAAGCTGTGTTGTTTGGATGCTGCAAGGCTATTGGGCTAGCATTGGAACAGTTAACCATAGGAATTCGTTCTGCCATGGTGCCGTAGAATGGGGTGTACGGATCATGCTACTTGTCCGGAGCTCGGCTAAGCGTCGGGGAATGGCCACGCAGCGCTGTAGCAACAATTCTTGGAGCCAGGATTGTTCCCGCCAGCCTACAGGAACAAATCCAGAGGTCAGGATCGCTTCCGCCGGCTTGCATGGGCTCGTCCTGAAATCAGGATTGTTTCCGCCAGCCGGTTTGGACTCGTCCTGAAGCATGGATGTGTCCTGGACAAAAAAATTGACGAATGGAGGAGGGGTGGGTAGGTGGTTTCGCCTTTAGGAATTTTTTTTTAGCGCTATTACTTTGATTTTCTAAATATTTATCCCCGCCGAAATCCTAAAGAAGAGGTTGTTGCTTTGCTTGAGGTAGGAGTAAGGCCCCATGCGGTAGAACAGCGAGAAGCCAATGCTTTGGATATAGTTGGTGCTGCCGCCCAGCACCTTTTGGTAGAGGTGTAGAACGGGATCGAGCAGGTTTTCAACGCCAAAGCCCACTTCGTATAGCCCACGATTCATGGTGCGAAATGGGTAGCCCACATGCCTATCCTTGTGGCTCAAATCGCCATAGCCAAGGTTGGCAGCCACCATAATTTGTGGAGAAAAGTATTTGGTTTTTATTATCAGATTTCGGAAGCTGTGGCGCAAAAAGAGGTAGGCAAATCGGTCGGAGTAGAACTCGCCTGGGTAAACGGTTGAGAAGGATCCGGCCACCTCCACCGACCAGGTTTGGGGCTTGGCGTCGCGGTAGTTACTTCCGTGGGCGTTGAAGAGCAGGCTGAGGGGCGCCGTCTCCCACACCTTGCCCGCGCTAGCCGATAGGCTGAAAATTCCCAGCATCGGCATGTTGCGGCTATAGTCAATCCGGAATAGCGCCTTGTTGTAGGCTAGTTGACCGTGGAGAACATCTACTCCGCGTTCAAATTTCAGTCTCACCACGGGAGCCGTAGTTCCCTGAGGAAGCGTACGGTCGGGCAGCTGTAGCATCTCCTCGCCATAAGCGTAGCGCATCTCCACCGAGGCGCTGGTTACCTTGTAGGTGTTTAGTAGCGTGCCGTTGTTGGCCACATATTGGTAACTGGTGGTGGGGGCAATATCTTGCATGCTTCCATCAAGGGTAACGGTGAGGTAGCGCAGTGGGCTTACGGTGGTTTCTAGGTTCCACTTTTTTACGTTGTCCATCTCATCATAAAAGAAGGGGTAGAGAGCCTCGCTGGAGAAGATGCTCCCCTTTTCGCTGGGGAGTATGGCTCCCGATTCTGCCACATCGCTCGAGTAGCCTGCTGTTGCACTCCAACGGTAGTTGCGGTTGAGATTCACCTGCATAAAACCACCGTATTTGGTGGTGCTATCGCCAAAGCCATAGGCTCCGTATCCTCCCAGCTTTAACACCTTCAAAACGCGTGAACCGGTATTTACACCCAACCCCAACCGTAGCCTTTCGTGCTGGTTGTAATTTATAAGGCGGTTGAGCGGCAGCTCAAACGGGCCGGCCGGAATGTTGCCCATGGCTATGGCCATAACGGTGCGCATCTTCTTGTCCAACTTCACCTTCTGCGAAATGCTATCGAGCAAATGGTAGGTGTTGCGGTCCTTCTCGGTAAGCCGCTCCTTGCGGTGGTGGTTCCAAAACTCCTCGTCCTGCTCCTCCGCCTTGGGGCTAAACGATAGTGCCGGTGTCATAGCAGCCACCCTTAGATTGGGGTCGTCCACTTTAATGTCGCTAAGGTACGATCGGCCAATACCAATAATGGGGGCAACCTTTTGCCCTCCCTTTTTGGAATCGGAGAAGAACCAGAGTTCCGAGCTCAGCTGAGAGGGAAACCATTTGCCGCCTACCCGCTCATAGGCCTGCTGAATTTTGAGGCTAAGCTTTAGGGTATCCATAAAACGGCTAGGCTCATCGGGTTCGGCAATCACGTTTTTAATGGCGTATCCGTTGGTAGATATTTGGAGCACGCCCTTCATCCCACTAAAGTTCCTGTTTTTATGCGGACGAAAGGAGATTACGTAGGTGGTATCGCCAGCTTGGGTAAGCACGGTGTCCTCAATCAAAAAGAAGTAGCCCTTGATTCCTGGGGGTGAAACGGGGTTGAGGTAGGTGGTTTGGAACAGAGGTATGATGCTGTAGTAGAACGACAACGATTGCAGCTGTGAGGCAATGAGAGCAAAGAGTGGCTGACCCTTTAGCCCCGATACCTTGGAGGCAATTACCTCTTCCTTGTTTCGCGAGGGATATTGGAATTCCCGCTTGTTTACCGTCTCCACCAGGAAGAAATTGTTTTTAGCCAAAAAGTTTAATTCCTTAAGCTTTGCCGAATCCTTTTTGGTCATCGGCTGCTTGGTCATCAGCTTGGCTCGTAGCCCAACGGTATCGAGCGATGAGGTGAAGTAAAATTTGTTGTAGGAGGTAAACGAGAAGTTGGCATACTTCTCCGGGTTATTCTGATCCCGGTTTTCCACCACCTTCCGTATGATGCGCAGTGCAGGATTTTCGGTTGCACTCACCACCACCTCGCTGAGTTGATATGTGGTTGGGGTCATCTCGAGTCGATGCTTCCTGAGCAATGGCAGCGAATCGGCAGGAATTGTTCGAGGGTTAAAACCTACGTTGGAAAAGATGAGTTGTTGGCCTGAATGGGTCAGCGGGGGGGTGAAGTAACCATCGAGGTCGGTGGTTACGCCCCTGTGCTCATCCACCACCTGCACGTTCACAAAAGGCAACGGCTCTCCCGTTTCGCGATTGGTAACCCTGTAGGTGGTTTGGGCTATTATTGCAGTATTAATGGAGGTTGAAATAGAAAATAAAAGAAGCCATCTGAAGGCTGGGTGGTTGGTTGGTTGCATGGGTTAGGGGTGTGATACCTTTTATTTTGGTTTTGCTAAGTAAAAATATGTAGAAAAATGTAATTTCTCCTGGCAGAAATAGAATTCGCATTATAACCAGTTGTAGCCTTTGCTAGCAGCTTTGTTTTATGAATAATAGGATAGGGGCGCAAAATATTGTGCCCCTACTGATGCTTGAATTCTTTAACCATAGCACAAAAAAAACCGTCCCAACTTGGAACGGTTTTTTAAATATGGTATGAATGAGGCTATTCGTAAGCGCCCCGTTTCATCATCTCCACCTCTTTGTCGTTGAGCATTCTATACTCACCACGGCCAAGGCCTTTCTTGGTGAGGCCGGCAAAGTATACCCGGTCGAGCTTCACAACGTTGTAGTTGAGGTGTTCAAAAATTCTACGTACAATACGGTTCTTACCGGAGTGAATTTCGATACCAACCTGCTTGGGGTCGTCGGCAACAATGCTGGCGCTATCGGCATATGCCATTCCATCTTCCAGCTCCACACCTTCACAAATTTTTTCCAAATCGGTGGTGGATATCTTTTTGTCGAGATGAATGTGGTACACCTTTTTCTTATTCGATGAAGGATGTAGCAAGCGCGTTGCAAGCTCACCATCGTTGGTCATAAGCAGCACACCTGTGGTGTTTCTGTCGAGACGGCCAACGGGGTAGATGCGCTCCTTGCAGGCTCCGGCAACAATTTCCATTACCGTTTGGCGTGCATTTGGGTCATCGGTGGTGGTGATATAGTCCTTAGGCTTATTCAGTAGCAGGTAAACTTTCCGTTCTCCTTTGATTGGTTCGTCGTTAAAGCGCACCTCGTCGGTGGGGTTAACCTTGGTTCCAAGCTCGGTAACAATAGTACCATTGATGCTTACCACGCCTGCCTGAATAAAGGTATCGGCTTCACGGCGTGAGCAAATACCTGCATTGGAGATATACCTGTTGAGGCGGATGGGCTTGTTAACCTCCTCCTCATACGATTTTGGTTCGTATACCTGAATATGTTTTCTACGGCTGGTAAACTCTGTCTTTGGCTGATCACCATCGTTCTCGGCTCCTTCAACCTCCCTTTTTGGTCTGTCGGATCTGTTGAACGGGGTGTTGCCACGGTCAGCGTATCTACTACCGTTTCTATCGGAGCTGCGCTCGCCACGGAAAGGCCTTTCGCCTCTTGCTCCATCGCGATCACTTCGTTCTCTACGTTCTGGACGATCTTTTAGGAATGGTCTATCGCTTCTTGTAAAATGGTCGGTGCGCTCTCCACTGAATGGACGACTTCCCTTTTCTTCCCCTTTATCGGATCGGTTTGGTCTATCTTCTCTGTCGAAACTACGGTCGCCTCTAAATGGCTTATCGCCGGAATCTGACCGTCTGAATGGTTTATCGCTTCTTTCAGAAGAACGGTTATCGCGGTTGAATGGCCTATCGCTTCTCTCGCCGGAGCGGTTGTCACGGTTGAATGGCCTATCGCTTCTCTCGCCGGAACGGTTATCGCGGTTGAAAGGTCTGTCGCTTCTCTCACCGGAGCGGTTGTCGCGGTTGAATGGTCTGTCGCTTCTTTCGGAAGAACGGTTATCGCGGTTGAATGGTTTGTCGCTTCCTTCACCGGAACGGTTGTCACGGTTGAAAGGCCTGTCGTTTCTGTCTCCGGAGCGGTTGTCACGGTTGAATGGTCTTTCACTTCTCTCACCGGAGCGGTTGTCGCGGTTAAAAGGCCTATCGCTTCTCTCGCCCGAACGTTCTTTGCGCTCGAATGGACGGCTTTCCCTTGCTGGTCTGTCGTCACGGCTTGAGCGTTCCCTACGTTCATAGGGTTTTTTCTCTCCAAACGAGCTATCCTCCGATGATCGGCTACTACGAGCTGGTCGATCTTCTTTTCCCGAAAAATCGGTCCAGAAAGGTCTCTCTTTTCCAGAGCTGCGCTCTTCTGTGCTCTTTGGGCTGTCGTTAGTTACCTCTTTGGGTGGTGTGTTTTCCCGACTGGGAGAGGTGTTGGAAGGAGTAAACTTTTTTGCCGTACGTGGACGGTAAGTTTTGCTTGAGTCCTCTTTACTACTGGCCTCCCGGCTTTCGTTTTTCTTTTTCCCCTCGTAACCTTCGCGGCTACCTTCCTGGGGAGTGATGTTCTCCGATTCCATGATGTGTGTTGTGTTGTATTACTGATGGTTAAATAAAAATGGCTTCTGGCTAAAAAGAAGCTTACAAAGTTACCAATAAATTTGGCAACGACCACATGTTACGTATAAAATAAGCTAAGGTTTGTTATTTAAGCAGAGAAGATTACGGGGTTTTGCTACCTTTGTTCTATGCAGCGTTATCCAACCAGTGCTTCAGGTTGAGAATATTTTGCTCGCAGCCAAACTGTTAAATGTTAATTTTTCAAAAATATGACGCTAATTAAGTCCATATCCGGAATTCGTGGAACCATTGGTGGAGAACCGGGCAAGGGGTTAACCCCCTTCGATGTTGTGAAATTTACAGCTGCCTATGCTGGTTGGCTACGCGATACCTGTGGCAAGGGAAAACCGCTGGTTGCAGTTGGCCGTGATGCACGTATATCAGGTGAGATGGTCGATCGACTAGTGGTTGGAACGCTAATGGGCTGTGGAGTCGATGTTATTGAGCTAGGCCATGCAACCACGCCAACGGTGGAGCTGGCGGTTATTCATTTCAAAGCCGACGGAGGCCTTATCCTTACTGCCAGCCATAACCCCGCACAGTGGAATGCATTGAAGCTGCTTAACTCAAAGGGTGAGTTCCTTTCCGACCTCGATGGGAAGAGGGTGCTCTCCATTGCCGAATCGGGTAAACTGCCATTTGTTGAGGTTGGAGAACTTGGGCGCGTTGTTCGTTCCGAATCGTTTACCGAGAAGCATATCGATATGGTATTGGCTCTTCCCATGGTTGATACCGAGGCTATTAAAAAAGCACACTTCAAGGTAGTGGTTGATGCCGTGAACTCCGTTGGTGGCGTTGCCATTCCGGCTTTACTTCGTCGCATGGGAGTTGAGGTGGTGGAACTCTACTGCGAACCCAATGGCAATTTTCCGCACAATCCTGAACCACTGCCTGAGAATCTAACGGAGATATCTGCCGAGGTTGTAAAGCAGAAAGCTCAGCTGGGAGTTGTGGTCGATCCCGACGTGGATAGGCTAGCACTGGTGTGTGAGGATGGGTCGATGTTTGGTGAGGAGTATACACTTGTGGCTGTGGCCGACTACGTGCTTTCAAAAGTAAAAGGGAATACGGTTTCCAACCTATCTTCGTCTCAAGCACTGCGCGATGTTACCCAAAATAATGGGGGCAGCTACTTTGCCGCGGCGGTTGGCGAGGTTAACGTGGTGGAGGCCATGAAAAAGCACAGCGCTGTTATTGGCGGCGAGGGCAATGGCGGGGTAATCTATCCTGAATTGCACTATGGACGTGATGCACTTGTTGGAGTGGCGCTGTTCCTTAGTCACCTAGCGCACAAAGCTATTTCTTGCTCAGAACTCCGCAGAAGTTATCCCGACTACCATATGTCGAAGAACAAAATTCAGCTTCCCGAAGGATTCGATGTTGATGGGCTTTTGGTGAAGGCTAAGAAGCATTTCGCCGCACAAAAGGTCACCGATATCGATGGTGTCAAAGTTGACTTTGGCCACGAATGGGTGCACATGCGTAAGTCAAATACCGAGCCCATTATCCGAGTTTATTCCGAAAGCACTTCGTCGGTAAAGGCTGCAGCCATAGCCGCAGAGGCCATTGATGTGCTAAAGAAGTTGGCAGGCTTGTAGCGCACTAAACCTTTTTGCAAACAGTTATTCCAATTATCATAATTTTTGTTGGGCTGTCGGCGTTTTTATATGGCGCCGACAAGTGCTTATCGGTTGTGCTTGCCACACCTTAACCATATCATAATTTGCAATGAAACGGAAATATTACTACTACATTGGAGGAGCTTTACTTATTTTAGTGCTTGTTTTTGTTTTTACCGGAAAGTCGGATAAAAAGGTTGAACAAAAGGTAAAGGTTAAGCGGGGACCATTTGAAATATTGGTAACCACAACAGGAGAGTTACAAGCTCAAAATTTCGAGAATATTGAGGGCCCAAGTGAACTTCGAAATAGAAGTTTCCGGGTGAACGATATTAAGATTGTGGATTTAGTGCCCGAAGGAACTGTGGTTGACTCCGGTGATTATGTGGCTACCCTTGATCGTAATGCCGTTTCTTCAAGGTTGAAGGACCTCGAGGATGAGGTAGAAAAAAACCAGAGCCAGTACACCAAAACGGAGCTCGATACCTCGCTAACCCTTCGGAGTTTGAGGGATGACCTCATCAACCTTAAGTTTGATACCGAGGAGAAGAAGATTACTGTAGACCAGAGCAAGTATGAACCACCAGCCACGCAGCGGCAGGCCGAGATTAGCCTCGAAAAGTCAAACCGCGATTTGGCCCAAGCAAAAATGAACTATACGCTCAAGGTGGAGCAGGCTAAGGCTTCTATGAAGGAGGTGGCGGTTAATCTTTCTAAATCGCAGCGCGAGCGCAACGAACTGGTTGCAGTTCTCAAAAAGTTCGTGATCTACGCTCCAAAACCGGGCATGGTGATATACTACAAGGAGTGGGGCGGCGAAAAGCGTAAGGTTGGATCGTCAATCTCGGCATGGGATTTAACCGTGGCCACACTTCCTGACCTATCTGCTATGAATTCGAAGTGTTACGTAAACGAAATCGATATAAGCAAGGTTAAGGTGGGTCAAAAGGTCCGAATAAGTGTGGATGCCTTTCCCGATAAGAAGTATACTGGGGTTGTAACCTATGTGGCAAACATTGGCGAACAGCTTCCAAATGCCGACGCCAAAGTTTTTGAGGTGACCATTAAAGTAAATGAGTACGATCCAATCCTTCGTCCGGCCATGACCACGGGTAATCTCATCGAAATTGCCAACTACAAGAATAAGCTTTACCTCCCTCTTGAAGCGGTGCACGGTGCATCCGATAGCACTACTTTTGTGTATACCACCAAGGGAAAGAAGAAGATAGTGATGGTTGGCCCCAAAAATGACACCCACATTATTATCGACAAGGGGCTGGAGGAAGGCGAGGAGGTTTATCTATCCATACCGGATGGTGCTGATAAATTTGAGGTTGAAAATAGTGAGTTGATACCGCAAATTAAGGAGCGCATCAAGAAGGAGAAGGAAGATGAGGCTATTCGACAGCTCAACTTGCAGCAGCAGATGGAGCAAAAGGATAAAGCCCGCAGTGCCATGAAAGTGGGAGGAAAAGTGGGCGGAAAGAATCGGAATGAAAATAAGTAAACCAGAGAGCGATGTTTAAAAAGGTTTACAAAAGATATATCCACGATTTCCAAATAGCGGTTGATTCCATTCTGGCTAACAAACTCCGGTCTTTCTTAACTGGGTTGGGAATCATATTTGGTGTTGCAGCTGTTATCTCCATGCTAGCCATTGGCAATGGTGCCCGTCAGGAAATTTTGGAGCAGATAAAGATGGTGGGGGTGAACAATATTGTGGTTACTCCAGTGCTGAACGATGACGACAGCCAGCAGCAAAATGTTTCTAACACTGCCGGAAAGTCCGATTCTCAAAAGTACTCTCCCGGCTTGACCCTTGCCGATGCCGAGGATATTAAGGCTGTTATCCCATCAATTAAGATTATTAGCCCTGAAATTATTGAAAACACGTTTGTGATTCAAAATGGGGTTCGCATCAATGCCAAGATTATTGGCGTTGCCCCCGCCTACTTCAACATTTATAACCTACCCCTAGAGCGTGGCTATATCTTTTCTGAATATCAGACTTCGCACGCTTTACCCGTATGCGTAATTGGTTCCAATGTTGCAGCCAAACTGTTTAACACGGTTGACCCAGTTGGTCAGTGGCTTAAGTTTGGAAGTGTATGGCTCAAGGTGGTTGGGGTGCTTAAAAAGTCGAATGTGAGTGTTACCGCCTTTGCCAATGTGGGGGTGAATGTGTACAACGATAACGTTTTTATACCGGTCAATACTATGCTGAACCGCTATAAAAATAGGGCGCTCGTCAACATGAAGAAGTCAAACACCGTTGTTTTCTTTGGCTTTGGTGTTGTTTCTGGGTCCAACAATAATACCAAATCTAACAACTACAATCAGCTAGATAAGCTTGTGATACAGGTTGATAAGACGGAAGATTTGACCTCAACTGTCGAGGTTCTTTCCCGAATGCTCCTGCGCAGGCATCAGAATGTCAACGATTTTGAAATCACGGTTCCCGAAATGCTGCTAAAGCAGCAGCAGCGTACCAAGGATATATTCAACATTGTACTGGGTGCCATAGCTTCCATATCGCTAGTTGTAGGAGGAATAGGAATTATGAACATCATGTTTGCCTCGGTTATGGAACGAATTAAGGAGATAGGAACTCGGCTGGCAATTGGGGCGAAAAAGAAGGATATTGTGGTGCAGTTTCTGTCGGAGGCAGTGTTAATCAGCGTTACAGGAGGTTTTATAGGTGTAGTGCTTGGCGTGGTACTTTCCCTACTCATCACCCATTTTGCCGACATAAAGACTATTGTTTCGCCACTCTCCATAGTTTTGGCTTTTGGCGTATCGGCAGCTGTTGGAATTATTTTTGGCTATTCCCCTGCGAAAAGGGCAGCAGATAAGGATCCCATCGAATCGTTGAGGTATGAATAACAATAAGTTATTGAAAAAAGATAGAGTAATGAGTCCATGTAAGATACTATTTATCTTAGCTGTAGCCTTTCCGTTTGCCTCCATGGCTCAACAGCAACCGATGGTGGAGAACTTCTCCTTGGCTGATGTTATTCAGTTGGCTAAAGATCAGTCGCCTGATGCTTTCAGAGCCAAGAATACTTTTCGGGCCAGCTATTGGGGATATAGAACATACAAGGCCGCATTTCTCCCTGCACTAAGTTTAAATGCAACCGTTCCAAATTTTAATCGGAGCATTATCAAATACCAACTGCCCGATGGAACCTACAGCTACATAGAGGAGAACTCCAACAGTGCCTATGCCGATATGAGCTTAAATCAGAACATTGGGCTCACTGGTGGTAACCTATATATCTCCTCCGACCTGATGCGTACCGACCAGCTGGGAAGCGACCGTTCCACGGCATTCCTCACCACACCCATAATGATTGGACTCAGGCAGCCAATATCTGGATACAATTCCCTGCGTTGGCAGCGGAAAATTGAGCCATTGAAGTATGAGGAGGCTAAGCGAAGATATTTGCAGGACATGGAAAATGTGTCGATAAAAGCGGTGAATTTATTTTTTAACCTGCTCATTGCTCAGCAGGAGCTGGAGGTTGCTCAGGTAAACTATGCCAACACAGATACACTTTACAAAATTGCCAAGGGACGTTACAACATTGGCACCATAGCCGAGAACGACCTCTTGCAAATGGAGTTGAGTTCGCTTAATGCAGGCAAGGCACTCAACGAGGCCAGAATTGATCTGGAGGTAAAGAAGTACCAGCTGCGCTCATTTCTGGGTTTCAACGACAATGTCAATATTCAACTTTCTCTTCCTGATGCACCAACGGTAAAGGAGCTTGGCTACAACGATGTTAAGGAGAAAGTGGGTGTGAACAACCCAGACTTGCTCTTATATCAGCGGCAGCTCTTGGAGTCTCAGGAGAAAGTGGCACAGGCGCGTTCGCAGCGAGGATTTCAGGCAAATATAAGCGCTAGCTACGGCTTAACGCAACAGGCACCCGAGTGGTCGAATGCCTATGTGAGTCCACAGAACCAGCAACAGGTTACTCTTGGTGTACAGGTTCCCATTCTCGATTGGGGGCTAGGAAAGGGAAAGGTAAAGATGGCGCAGTCCAACATGGAGCTTGTTCGTATCAATGTGCAGCAATCAATTGTTGACTTCGACCAGCAGCTTTTTCTTCAGGTAATGAAGTATAACATGGAAGACGAACAGCTATATATTGCAACTAAGGCCGATACCATTGCGCAGAAGCGTTACGAGGTCACCAAGCAGCGCTTTCTCATTGGAAAGATAACGGTTCTCGATCTTAACGTTGCACAGAATGAGAAGGATGCCGCTAAGGTTAGTTATCTTAACGCCCTCGAATCCTACTGGAGTTCATACTACAATCTTCAAGCGGTGGCGCTTTTTGATTTTTCTAAAAACAAGGCGCTTGATACCGATTTTAATGCTGTGGTGAAGTAGGTTGCTTTATAAGGAAATAAAAAATGGCGTGCAGTTCTGCACGCCATTTTTTATTATGTGTTGTATATTAAAGAGCACCTTCATCATAGGCAACTTCTCCATGGATTGAGCTGTCCAACCCTCTGAGCTCCTCCTCTTCCGATACTCTCACCGGCGTTATCTTGTTGATAATTGCCAACATTATGTAGGTGAACACGAACGCATATGCTGAGGCAATCACTACTGCAACAATCTGTTTTCCTAAAAACCCTGCATTGCCGTAGATTAGGCCGTCAACTCCATTGGCATTAACTGCCTTGGATGCAAAAACGCCCAAGAGAATTGAACCAAGAACGCCACCAACGCCGTGAACACCCCAAACATCAAGAGCATCGTCCCAATGCATTTTGTTCTTAAGTTGAACGGCCATGTAGCAAACAATCCCGGCCATAGTTCCAATTAAAGCTGCAGCCCAAAGGGGAACGTAACCAGCGCAAGGGGTAATGGTTGCCAATCCGGCAATTCCACCAGTAAGTAGCCCGAGCAATTTTGGTTTCTTCTCTCGTGACCACTCTACAATTACCCAAGAGATAGTTGCAAAGGAGGCGGCTACGTCGGTATTAAGGAAGGCAATGGCAGTTGTTTTGTCCACGCACACTTCGCTACCGGCGTTAAAGCCGTACCAGCCGAACCAAAGTAGACCGCTGCCAATCGCAACCAGTGGAATGGAGTTGGGCTTGGAGTTTTTATCCACGCGGGCTCCAACATAGAATACGCTTGCAAGTGCTGCAAAACCTGCTGTTGCATGAACAACTATACCGCCAGCAAAGTCGAGAACGCCCCATTCTGCAAGTATTCCACCACCCCATACCATGTGTACAAATGGGTAGTAAACCAGAATTTGCCAGAAAGTGAGGAAAATAAGGTAGGATTTAAAGGTTACCCGATTTACAAAGGCACCCGTAATAAGCGCCGGAGTGATAATGGCAAACATCATCTGATAGGCAATGAAGACTATCTCCGGAATCTTACCATTAGTGTACATGCTATTCACGGTAACACCGCTTAAGAAAGCCTTATCGAGGTTTCCTATAATGCCACCAGCACCGCCGCTAAAGCAGAGCGAGTAGCCAAAAATGAACCAAAGCACAGTTGTCCATCCTAAGGATACAAAGCTTTGGATCATAATACCGAGGATATTCCTCTTGGTGGCTAAACCACCATAGAAAAAAGCTAATCCGGGGGTCATCAGCATGACCAAGCTGCAGGCTAGCAGCATAAATCCCGTTGAACCAGTTTCGAGCATAGTAATTATGTGTTAGTCGGTTAGAAATGAGTATGTTAAATGGTTAGTCCGAAAACGAGGAAAACGTTGCCGGTTTGTGGGTTAGTGATAAAACTGGCCGAAATGGGCAGCTTAAAGGTTTCAGTAATCTTTACTTCCTTGGTTGCTTTTACACCAAGGTTCACAACGCCAGCTTCGGTTCCGTATATTCCCTTGTCGGTGGTACCTCCACAGAATATGGAGAGGGGTACTCCATTGAGTGTGGCATTGTACGATAACTCAAGATAAACGGAGTTGTCCTTGTCGGCGCCGTAGAAGTTATAGCCGGCTAAAAGGCCTATGGGCAGTTTTTCAGATGGGTTTAGGCTAATGGAGCCCTCCATGATGTGTCCAGTCTCGTTTTTGTTATAGTTGAAGTATTGATTTTTAGCAACTGCCTCATTGGGGAAGAAGTAGTCGGTTGCGGTGAAGGTCAACAGGCTGTTAGGGGTGGTGTAGGAGAGATAAAGATCCGTTTCCTGAGCTGTTGTACTGTTCGAGGTTGTAAAGGCTCCCCAAGCACCGAGGGTGAATCCTTTTGCACTCACCTTAAGAGAGGGTTGTATACTGGGCGAGTGGCCAAAATCAGTTCCCCTCCACACGTAGCGGCTCATAAAATCTGAACCGAGAGTTACTTCAAAAGGGGAGGTAGATTGTTGAGGTTCTCCTGCAGGCTGGGTCTGTGCGTTGGTTATAGCCGCGGTAGACGCCAGAGCTATGAGAATCAGCAGTCTTTTCATGTAGGAAGAGTTTTATGGTTTCCTGCAAAGCTGCTGTACATAGCCAAATCGGACAATTCAGGAATTCTCTAATTTGGTATAAGGGAATCCTTTAATTCGTGCTCTCGTTGCGTGATAAAAGTTGGATGGCCATTTTGATAAGGTCGATATGCGAGGTTAGCTGCATTTTTTGCATGATATGAGCCTTGTGAGCTTCCACAGTCTTAACGCTTATAAATAGCTTGTCGGCAATGTGGCTGTTGGTCATCCCCTTGGCTACTAGAAGGAGAATTTCCAACTCTCTTTTGGACAGCTTATCTTCTGGAAGTTCTGTTTTCTCGGTCTTTGCTTTTTTTACTAGGTTGGAGAGCAGCACCTCAGCTATTTCTTTTCCATAGTATTCCTCTCCATTGTAAACCTTGGTAATGGCTTCTAGCAGCTCCTGCTTCGACGTGTTTTTGGGAAGGTAGCCTTTGGCACCTGCTACAATGGCCTTTTGGATAAACTCCTCAGAGGTAAACATCGAAAGAATGATAACTTTTATAGTTGGGAATTTCTGAGAAATAATCTGCGTGGCTTCAATTCCCGACATTCCCGGCATCGAAATATCCATCAATACTACCTCTGGCTGTGCCTTTTCCAATTCTGCAAAAAACAGTTCCGGCGATGATGCTTCAACTACCACCATCATGTTTCCGCCTGAATGAATAAGCGATTTTATGCCATCTCGCACCAGCTGGTGGTCATCAATAAGTGCTACTCGAATGGGTTCCATTATGCCAAATTATTTATTCTTTTACGGGGAGTATCGGGATATTAACATAGATATCGACACCTTTTCCCGGAAGGGAATGAATGTAAAAGTGCCCGCCAAGCAGTTCGGCTCGTTCACGAATATTGATAATGCCGTTACCGGGATGGCAAATATGGGTAGGGTCAAATCCTTTGCCATTGTCGGTAATATGCACATTCAAAATATCGTTTTCAACCGAGGCCGTGAGCTCAATCAATGTGGCCTCAGAGTGCTTTATTGCATTGGTCAGGGCCTCCTGAACGATTCTGAAAATGTAATTTTTTTGTCTTTTGTTCAGCTTGTCTGGAATGTTGGCAACATGGTGAACCACTCTTCCTGGCTGGCTCTGGTTAAGCCCTTTGCAAAGATTTTGCAATGCAGTGCCTAGGTCTAGTTCGGATAGAACGCTGGGTGTTAGGTTGTTGGATATGCGTCTAACATCATCAATCAGCCGATTGATTTCGACCTTCACCCCTTCCACCAGCTCCTCCTTATGTTCTTCCGTTGGATCATACAGTTCCAGCATGAGCTTGGCTGCAATGAGCTGCTGTCCTATTCCATCGTGGAGCTCACGTGAGAGGCGCTGCCGTTCCTGCTCCTGTCCATCGATTACGTAGCGAAGCTGTCGTGCGCGCTCCTTCTTTTGCGAATTCTCAGCTTTTTTTCGTTCCGAAAGATCGCGAACCACCGTTACCTCTACAGGAAAACCTGCCATGCTAATAGTTCTGCTTTGAATTTCAATGGGAAGGTAGCCACCATCCTTCATTACCAAGTTAGCCTCACATGGAAGCGGAGTAGAGTCGCTGTCGCCAGGCTTGTCGGCTATTTTGTCAATTAAAGAGGAGACTTTCAACTGCTTAATTTCGGCAGTTGTGTAACCCGACATAGCCTTGAAGCTATGGTTTACTTCAAGTGGAACATCTTGGTTGTGAAGAATAATACCCTCCTGTGTGGCATCGTAGAAATATTTTAGCCGGGCCTCTCTCTCCTTAAGATTTGTCTGCTGTTCGGAGAGTTTCTGAGCCATGGTGTTAAACGATTGCGTAAGTCGTCCGATTTCATCCTCCGATTCCACCGGCAGATTGAGATCGAAGTTTCCTTCGCCCACCTTACCTATTGCACTTTTTAACTGAACAAGCGGATGGGTTATACGGTGAGACAGCAGGAGCACTGTTCCTAGAATGAGTAAAGAAATCGATAATCCCATGAGGAGGATGTCGTTGCGCAGCAGAATGATTTGCTTCATCGCTTCCGCTTGATCAATTTCAGCCAGAATACCCCACTTTAAACCGGGAACTTCAATTTGGCCGTAGGAGCTCATTACCATTATATTTCGATAGTCGGGGGTAATAATTGTTCCACTGCTGCCTCTAAGGGCAAGTAGTGAAGGTTTGGTGGTTACCACCGTTTTCAAAAAGCTGTTTTTGATAAATCGCGATTGTGAGCGCATCAGCGAATCACTGCCCACCAAATATGCTTCTCCCGTGTAACCCAGACCACGATTGAAGTTATCTTCCAACATTATTTTATTGATACTCTCAGGACTGAGCAACATCACTGCGTAGGTATTTGCTTCCACCAAAAGTGGCTTTAGCAGAGCGATATACCAACTCCCATCGAAGGCCATGTAGTCGATTAGTCGAGTGGAATCGTTACTAACAGATGAAACACATTTTTCGATGAGCTTAAACTTTGTGTCGCGGTTGTTGAACAAAATACTTGAATGACCTGTTTTAAACAGAACGTTTACAGAATCATTTCCGGAAATGCTGAACACAGCGAACGCACTAACACTTTTCTCCTTTTGGAAAAATGATTGAAGAATGTCGTCCAGGTCTGAGTTCTGGGCACTAAGATTATTTGTTTTGTGAAAAATTTGACATGCAAGGTTGAAGTCGCTGATACGTTCGTGAAAGTATTGTTCAATTTGGCTTTGTTTCTCAATACGTAGGGACGTGAGCTGCTGATAGGTTCTGTTTACTAGTGCACTTTTGGCGCTATGGTAGGAGTAAAACCCAACTGCCGACACTGCCAGAAGGCATAGCGAGATGAAGTTGAGCGATAGCTTTTCGCTGAGGGTGAATGTTCGCATGAAGTGCTAAATGTTATGCTATTAATTGCAGTAAATATACTCACTAACACTATCAAATATTACTAGCTATGAAAATTACTGTTATTGGAGCAGGCAACGTTGGAGCCACATGTGCTAACGTACTTGCGCAAAAAGAACTAGCCAACCAAGTTGTTCTGCTCGACATTGCGGAGGGGGTTGCCGAGGGTAAATCGCTCGATATTTGGCAAACATCTTCGGTAACCAACTTTGATTCCCGAATTATTGGTGTTACCAACGACTATTTGGCAACTAAGGGTTCCAGCGTGGTGGTTATCACTTCCGGGGTTCCCCGTAAGCCTGGAATGTCGAGGGGCGATCTTATCTCAACTAATGCTAAAATTGTTAAGGATGTTACCGAAAAGGTGGTGAAGTATTCCCCAACAGCAATTATTGTTGTGGTGTCGAATCCACTCGATGTAATGACCTACGTGGCCTACCTCTCGGCGCACAAAAAGCCTTGTGAAGTATTTGGTATGGCTGGCATTCTTGACTCGGCTCGCTATAAAGCTTTTATTGCCGACGCATTGGACGTGTCACCTCGCGATGTGAGTGCATTGCTACTCGGTGGACATGGAAACAGCATGGTGCCGCTGGTACGTTACACCTCGGTAGGTGGTATTCCGGTTACCCAGCTGCTCGACAAATCGGTTTTGGATAAAATTGTTGATCGGACTCGAAATGGAGGAGGTGAGCTGGTTAAGTTAATGGGGACATCGGCTTGGTATGCTCCTGGTGCAGCGGCTGCCATGATGGTTGAGGCAATTGTGCGTGACCAACGCCGCATTTTGCCTGTATGTGCATACCTCAATGGCCAGTACGGTCTCTCCGATATTTACATGGGGGTTCCCGTAAAGCTTGGTAAGCGCGGTATTATCGATATAATTGAAATCGACCTCAACGATGAGGAGCGCGGCATGTTAAATGACTCTGCCAAGGAGGTTACTGACCTGATGAAAGAGTTAGATTCCATGAAACTATTCTAGTGGAGCATATGTTATTCTTGGGCGAGACACCACTGTGGTGTCTCGCTTTTTTGTTTCCCAATTAAATCCCGATTATTCACTCGTTTGCGGTCTTAAATTAAGTTAAAGTGAACTCGTTTGCGTTGAAAGGTAAAATTATTGTTATTTCTTTAACATCTGGAAAACTTTTTTTTGCAGACCTCGTTAATATCATAGTTTCACAATAATTATTTAAGGTGTAATTCGAAACCCGCATAATTGTCTTGCATACAACCGACCTGCCTTTGGTGGTGAGTTCGGTAGCGCTAAACAAGCATGAGCACTATTAAGGATCAGTTGTGTGAGGATTCAAGCAACCTTAAACTAAAATTTTTTACAGATGAAAGTTACAGTAGTTGGCGCAGGGAACGTTGGAGCCACATGTGCACATGAAATTGCGCGTAAGGAACTTGCTAGGGAATTGGTTCTAGTTGATGTAAAGGAAGGTCTCACACTGGGCAAGGCGTTGGATATGTGGCAAACTTCTTCGGTTCAGGGATTTAACACCCGAATAACTGGGGTGACAACCGACTTTTCCAAAACGGCAAACTCGGAGGTAGTGGTTATTACCTCGGGTATTCCTCGTCGGCCGGGCATGAGTCGCGACGATTTAATCGACATTAACGCTCGTATAGTTAAGGAGGTTACCGAGGGTATTGTAGCCTACTCTCCCAATGCTAAAATTATTGTAGTTACTAACCCTCTGGACGTAATGACCTACGCGACATTTTTAGCCGCTAAAATTCCATCGAACAGGGTGTTTGGAATGGCTGGCATTCTTGATGCAGCTCGTTATAAAGCCTTTCTCGCTCAGGCGTTGAACATTTCTCCTCAAAGCATCCATGCAATTCTCATGGGTGGTCATGGCGACAGCATGGTGCCGCTGCCACGCTATACCACCGTTTCGGGAATTCCCATTACCGAGCTAATCGATCCTGAAACGCTGAACAAAATTATTGACCGCACCCGTAAGGGAGGAGGAGAGCTGGTCGAGCTCATGGGAACTTCAGCCTGGTATGCTCCAGGAGCTGCCGTATCGCAGATGGTGGAAGCTATTGTGCGCGATCAACGCAGAGTATTTCCGGTATGTGCCTCTCTTAATGGCGAGTATGGTCTCAAGGATTTACACATTGGCGTTCCAGTGGTACTTGGGAAGAATGGTGTGGAGCGCATAATTGAGCTTAACCTTAACGAAGGCGAGATGGAGCTGCTCCACAAGAGTGCCCTCGACGTCAAAAAAATAATGAAGGTGCTTGATAACCTAAACATTTTTGAGGAGCGCTACGGATCTGATATTTTATAGCAATAACTTGCTTTTTCGGAGGCTCGGAGTAGTTTATGCTCCGAGTTTTTACATTTTACATGTAAGGCTTGCATTTAGGTTTATTCAAAAAATATCATAAATTTGCGCCTTACTTTAGAAATCTCGAATTTCGGAAATCTATAAATTCTAAATCAAATGCAGAATAAAGGAGCCTTTCAGCTATTAGCTATTGTTTTCGCTCTTGTTTGTGTATACCAGCTCTCTTTTACCTTTATGGCAAAGAGGGTGGAAAGCCAAGCAAAGGTTTCCCCCATGGGCGAAAAAGCTTATCTCGATTCAATCTCCAGCAAAGGAGTTTACAACTTTCTTTGGCTCAAGGACTTTACCTATAAGGAGTGCACCGAGAGGGAACTTAACCTTGGTCTTGACCTAAAGGGTGGTATAAACGTAACCTTGGAAGTATCGGAAGCGGACATCATTCGGTCACTTTCCAACTTTAGCACCGACAGCACCTTTAATAAGGTGATGAAGATTGCTATGGAAGAGCACGCAAATGGTCAGAAAGATTTTGTTGCCCTGTTTGTTAATGCATGGAATAAAGTTGTGCCCAACGATAGGTTGGCACGAATATTTGCAACTTTTGAGCTGAAAGATAAGATTACCCCCACCTCAAACAACGCCCAGGTCGAGAAGGTTATCCGTCAGGAGGTTGACGATGCCATTTCCAACTCATACAACGTTATTAGAAACCGTATCGACCGTTTTGGTGTTGCGCAGCCTAACATTCAGCGTCTCGAAAATTCGGGCCGAATTTTGGTTGAGCTTCCAGGTGCAAAAGATCCTAGCCGTATCAGAAAGCTGCTGCAGGGAACTGCCAATCTTGAGTTTTGGGAAACATACGAGAACTCCGAGATATATCCCTTTTTGATTTCGGCTAATTCTAAACTCAGGGAGCTGGCATCTGCTAAATTGGCCAATGCACCAAAGGAAGAATCTAGCAAGGTTGCGGTTACCAAGGAGGTAAAAAAGAAGGAAACTCAGGCTACCGATACTACGAACAAGCTTATTTCTGCCGTTCAGCAATCTCAAGACACCACTGCCAAGAGTGCCAGTGAGGCAGCTTTCGCAAGTGAGAATCCACTGTTCAAGGTATTACGACCTGCAGTGGGACAGCAGGGACCATTCCCAGGACCATCCGTTGGTATTGCTGAGGCTGGCGATACCGCAAGGGTAGATGCTTACTTGGCAATGCCTCAAATCAAGGCACTGTTCCCTCACGATGTTAAGTTCCTATGGTCGGTAAAACCAATGGAGACAAATGGCAACACATACGCTTTGATAGCCATTAAAATTTCTACCCGCGATGGTCGTGCCCCGTTAGACGGTGGTGTGATTACCGATGCTAGAGAAGAATTTGGCAACTCTGGCGGGGGGCAAGCTCAGGTAGCTATGTCGATGAATGCTACCGGCTCAAAGGTTTGGGCCCGCTTAACCGCCGACAACAAGGGCCGTTGCATTGCCATTGTGCTCGACAACTATGTTTATTCCTATCCTGTCGTGAACGATGAAATTACCGGAGGTAATTCTCAAATTTCTGGCAATTTCACCATAGAGGAGGCAAAAGACTTAGCTAATGTATTGAAGTCGGGTAAGCTACCTGCTCCAGCTCGTATTATTCAGGAGGCAATTGTAGGACCTTCACTTGGCCAAGCAACCATCAACTCCGGTATGTGGAGCTTCTTAATGTCGTTCATGTTGATTATGATCTACATGGTTGTGTACTATAGCCGCAGAGGTGGATTTATTGCCGACGTTACCTTAATATTTAACCTCTTCTTCCTAATTGGTGTTCTTGCTTCATTTGGTGCCGTTTTAACCTTGCCTGGTATTGCGGGTATTGTGCTTACCATGGGTATGGCCGTGGATGCTAACGTGCTTATCTTTGAGCGTATTCGTGAGGAAATTCGTGCGGGTAAAGGTGTTAACCTTGCAATTGCAGATGGGCACAAGCATGCGCTTTCGGCTATTGTCGATGGGAACATGACAACCCTCATTACGGCTCTTATTCTCTACGTTTTTGGATCAGGTCCTATCCGCGGATTTGCAACTACCCTCGCAATTGGTATTGTTACTTCGCTATTTGCGGCATTAATTATTTCTCGATTAATGATCGAGTTCTATGTTGCAAAGGGATTTAAGATAACCTTCTCTACCAAACTTTCGGAAACCGCCTTCACCAAGGTTCGTATTAAGTTTATTGAATGGCGTAAGTATGCTTACGGAATGAGTATTACCTTTTTGGTAATTATTGCCATATCGCTTATTGTTCGTGGCTTAAACCCTGGCATTGACTTTACAGGAGGGCGTTCATTCGTTGTTAAGTTTGATAAACCGGTTCAATCTACAGAAGTTGCAATTACTTTAGAAAAAGTATTTGGTGAAGCTCCTGAGGTAAAGACCTATGGTTCCAATAAGGAACTTAAGATTACCACCAAATATCGTATCAACGAGAATGGTCCTACAGTTGACGATGAGGTTGATATGAAGTTGTATGAGGGTTTAAAGACCTATTTACCACAAGGTACTACTTTTGCAACATTTGATACTGCTAATAAGATAAGTTCCGATAAGGTTGGCCCAACCGTAGCTAAAGATATCAGAAAGGACGCTATTATTGCAGTTATGTTTGCACTTTTGGCCATTTTCGTATACATCTTCCTTCGTTTCCGGAATGTTACCTATGGCGTTGGTGCTATTGTTTCACTTGCTCACGATGCAATTATGGTTATTGGTGTTTATACCCTGTTCTACCATAGAGTATCGTTCCCACTTGAGGTTGATCAATCGTTTATTGCCGCAGTGCTTACAATTATTGGTGCCTCTGTTTACGATACGGTAATTATCTTCGACAGAATTAGGGAGTATACACATTTGTATCCAAAGCGCGAGCGTAAGGATGTACTTAACGATGCTATGAACCACACCTTAGGTAGAACATTTAGTACCTCATTCACTACCTTTATCGTTCTTATCCCTATGTTCTTCTTGGCAGGGCAAGGTATCCAAGGTTTCATCTTTGGATTAATGGTAGGTATCTTCTTTGGTAGCTTCTCCTCAGTATTCGTTGCGGCTCCTGTTGCTTACGACCTTTCTCGATGGAGAGAAAAAAGGGCACTTAAGAAAGCTGAGTTAAAAAAGTAGTTTATAAAAAGCTATATTTCAGTTGAAACCCCGACCAATCATCGGGGTTTCTTCATTCTTTTCATTCGCTGGTTCATCTAAAATGGCTATCTTTCGCCATAACTATTTTGCCATGATAATTACTACGCAGGGGATTGAAAAATCTTTTGGGAGCTTGCAAGTGCTCAAGGGAATAGACCTTCAGGTTGAGGAAAACAAGCTGGTGTCCATTGTGGGTCCGTCCGGCGCAGGGAAGACTACATTTCTTCAGATTATGGGGACTCTATCAAATCCTGACAAAGGGAAGGTATTCATTGGGGGCACTGATATTACCAAGCTGAACTCGTCATCCTTGGCATTGTTTAGAAATCAGAAGTTGGGGTTTGTGTTCCAGTTCCACCATCTACTTCCCGAATTTACCGCGCTCGAAAATATATGCATTCCTGCCTATATTGCCGGCACTAGAAAAAATATTGCTGAGAAGCGTGCCAGTGAGTTACTTGCCTTTTTAGGATTAAGCGAACGTGCGTCCCATAAGCCCACTGAATTGTCGGGTGGTGAGCAGCAGCGCGTGGCCGTTGCCAGAGCGCTGATTAATAATCCGGCAGTGATCTTTGCCGATGAACCATCGGGCAATCTTGACACTGCGAATAAGCAGGAGCTGCACAGGCTATTTTTTCAGTTGAGAGATGAATTTGGTGTTACCATTGTGGTTGTTACGCACGACACCGAGCTGGCTGATAGTTCTGATGTTGTTTTCACCATGGTTGATGGGGTTATCTCCAATGCTAGGCATAGTTAACTTACAGAAGGTTAAGCAACTGCTTGATAGTCGTCTGGATGCATATTTAGCACCAGAGTTTATACAGCACGACCCTGTTCAAATTCCCCATCTGTTTCGAAATAAGGAGGATATCGAAATCGCCGGGTTGCTTGCTGCTACCATTTCATGGGGGCAGCGTAAGTCCATAATTATGGGAGCAAAACGCATTATTTCCCTTATGGATGGCGCCCCATTTGATTTCGTGCAAAATCATACACCTGCCGATTTAAGGAGGCTCCAAGGGTTTGTTTACCGAACCTTTAATGGTAACGATTTAGTCGCATTTATTGGTCAGCTTCAGGGAATATATCACCATTCAGGTGGACTTGAAGTTGTATTTTCCTCCGGCTTTATGCGTGGTGGAATTGTGGGCGCACTGTCGGAATTTAGGGCAAAAATGTTGGTAGGTATTGGCGATTCTCACATGTCCAAGCACGTGGCCAATGTTGATAAGGGTTCGGCTTGCAAGCGGTTGAATATGTTTTTGCGATGGATGGTTCGATCGGATGCTAGCGGTGTTGATTTTGGCTTATGGAATCAGATACCAGCAAGTGCGCTGGCAATACCTTTGGATGTAAACACGGCGTTAGCATCACGAATGCTGGGTTTGCTTTCTCGGAAGCAGAACGATTGGCGCGCCGTTGTTGAACTAACGGAGCAACTTCAAAAGATTGATCCTATTGACCCTATTAAGTATGATTTTGCCCTTTTTTCCATTGGTCAGAGTAAAGATTATCCATTGTAAGCATGTCGTCATTTCGTTTTAAACAGTTTACTATCAACCAGCAGAATGTCCCCATGAAGGTTAATACCGATGGGGTGCTCCTTGGGGCGTGGGCTGATGTTGATAATATGGCTTCAATTTTAGACGTTGGCACAGGCACGGGCGTTATTGCCCTAATGCTGGCTCAGCGCAATTTAACCGCACTTGTCGATGCAGTAGAGATAGATCAACAGGCTGTTGCAATTGCAGAACAAAATATAGCAAACTCGCCATGGAGCGAACGAATCGCTGTGATTGGGTCCAGCTTTCAAGCGTATGCTGACAGCTCTGCATTGAAGTATAGCCTCATAGTGTCCAACCCTCCTTTTTTTCTTAGTGCATTAAAATCGCCTAGTCAAAGCAGAAATTTGTCTAGGCATGCCGACATTTTACCCTATGAAGCATTGTTGGAAGGTGTTGATAAGCTTTTAGCGGAAACAGGTGTTTTTGCAGGCGTTTTCCCCTATGCAGAGTCGAACGTATTTATTGCCCTTGCCGTTAACTTTGGGCTTTACTGCCGACGAAAGATATACGTTCAAACCGTTTCCGGAGGTCGGATTAAGCGGGTTCTGCTTGAACTATCAAGAGAACGGGTTACACCAATGGAAGGTAATTTAGCAATCGAAGAGCACGGTGGAAAAGGGTATACAACCGATTATCGCAATCTTACAAAAGACTTTTACCTTGCATTTTAATCTTGAAGCAGCTGTATGGGAGACTGTTGCTTTGAGTGGAAAAAAAGAGGCTGATATTCAGCCTCTTTCATGATTACAAGTTGGTTCGCTCCTCAATGAATTTCACTCCGTAATTCTCTAACTCTTTGAGAATAGGCGTGTAAAGATGAGGTTTAATGGGCACCACAACTCCTTTTTCTTTAATTTCACCTGTTAGAAGCAGCTTGGTTGCAATGGCGAGCGGAGTGCCAACTGTGATGGACATGGCCGTATTTAGTTGATCTTTTCCCTTAATTACCAGTGTAGAGGTAATCCGCTCCTTTTTTCCATATAGTTCATAGTCGAACCGATGCTGCATTACAATCATGTCCTTATCTTCTGGATCAAGAACCCACTTCTCTTCCAATATTTTCTGAACGATTTGGGCTGGTGAGGCGTTTGGTAACCCAACCTTCTTTTCCTCGAAGATCCCTAGCCACTGCAATTTGGAAAATATATTAGGATCGTTTGCCAGTGGAACCTCTTTTTTAATCTTATCTTCTACCGTTTGCGTGGGGTGGTATGCCAAAAAGCTATTGATGAAGCTGCGGTAAGTCAGGTTTTCTGAATCGGGAACCTTGTAGGTATCGTCAGTTGCACCCAGCTGCACAAATACATCCCAGGCTTTGCAGTAACCTTTCTTACGCATGGTGCCACGCATAATAGATGGTATATTTTCTAGGGAGTATATTTTCTTGTATTGTAGTGAATCACGGTTAGGATAAACCTCAAATTCGCCCATATCGAGAACATTTACCGTAAATGCGCGACTATAAAGGCGATGGTAGGGAATAAATTTCACCTGCCCCATCTCCTGATATTGGGCAACTCCTTGCCCGGCCAATACCACATTTCTTGGGTTCCAGGTAAATTTATAGTTCCAAGGGTTGTTGTCATACTCCGGCGCAACAAGGCCACCTGTGTTCGACATAAAGCCAAGCATTTTTCCACCCTTAGCCTTAATCTCGTCTATCACCTTCATGGCCGACATGTGATCGATACCAGGGTCCACGCCCAGTTCGTTGAGAAGGGAGATACCTTTTGCTTTTGCCTCAGCATCCAACGATTTCATGGCATCGGAAACGTAAGAAGCCGTAAGCATGTTCTTGCCTTGGGCTACACATTCCTTTGCCACAACAGGGTGCATAAAGGCGGGTAACATGGAAATTACCGCATCGGCACCAGTTATTTCTGTAGTTAATTGTTTTGAGTCAGAAAGGTCAAACTTGAAGGCTGAACCGTTGGGGTGCTTGTTGACTTTTCTCTGAGCTGTTTCTAGTGATAGGTCCCCAACCTTCACCTTCCAATTTAACGAGGTAGAGTGGTCGAGTAAATAGGCAATAAGGCTTGTGGATGACAGGCCTGCACCTAGAACAAGAATGGTTTTCATGAGTTAGTGGTAGTTATGTAAAATATGGTTTGAAACTAGTGATTATTATTTACCGAATGAAATCGATTGTTAAATACAAAGCAAGTAGCGACCAATGTCGTCAATTAAAGCAGCGAAATAGTTGCTGTTGATTAAAACAATATCACCTATAGTTCTCAAGCAATTATTGCTGCCAAATTCCAAAAAGCAACCCCTCAATCGCGAGGATGATAACCCTTTTATTTTTACAAAAATATACTGTTTTTTTTCTGAGGCATAGGCAAACCTTGTGTTATAGGGCATTAAATTGCAAACGTTTTAGCACGACTATTTTCTTCGTTTGAGTATTTCATTATCCATCTTTTTTTTCTTTATTACCTTTGTAATTCACTAATAACTCAGAAGCATTGTCCTCTTACGATAAGTATGTGGAAACTCCACTAATGAAACAGTATGTAGCCATAAAGCGACAGCATCCTGATGCAATTTTACTTTTTAGGGTTGGTGACTTCTATGAAACTTTTGGGGAGGATGCCATCAAAGCCAGTGAAATTTTGGGAATCACTTTGACTCGAAGAGCGAATGGTGCTGCTGCATATGTTGAGCTAGCTGGATTTCCGCACCATGCACTCGACACCTATCTTCCTAAGCTTGTAAGGGCTGGCCAACGGGTCGCAATTTGTGAGCAACTCGAAGATCCGAAGCTTACAAAAAACATTGTTAAGCGTGGAATCACTGAACTCATTACCCCAGGCGTTTCCTTTAACGATAGTGTGCTGGAGCGTAGGGAGAACAACTTTCTTGCTTCTGTATACATTGGAAAGTCTGTTGGCGGAGTCTCTTTTCTTGATATTTCAACCGGCGAATTTTTACTGGCCGAGGGACCTTTTGAATACATCGATAAGCTACTTGCAAACTTCAACCCTAAGGAAGTTTTGGTTGAAAAGGCTAAAAGCGCTGATTTTCTTGAAATATTTGGAACCAAGTATAACCTCTTTAAGCTCGACGATTGGATTTATAGTCCCGACGTTGGACGGGAGAAGTTGGAGAAACAGTTTCAGGTGAATTCACTTAAAGGATTTGGCGTGGATAGCCTGACTTTTGGGCTTGCCGCAGGCGGCGCAATTCTATACTATCTTGAGCTCACTCAGCATACTCAACTTAAGCATGTTACCACAGTAGCACGAATCGATCAGGAGCATTATGTTTGGCTCGATAAGTTTACGGTTCGAAATCTTGAACTCTTCGGCTCAGTGAATGAGGGTGGTCGAACGCTGTTGGGTATTCTCGATAAAACGACAACGCCTATGGGGGCAAGGATGCTGCGACGGTGGATTAGTCTACCGTTAAAAGATGTTTCCCCCATAAAGGAGCGTTTAAATGCCGTTGAACATCTCATCCAACATCCGGAGGAGAAGGGGCTGTTGCAGGAAAAGTTACGCGAACTTGGCGATTTGGAGCGAATTGTATCGCGGGCAGCGGTTGGCAGAGTAAACCCTCGCGAGTTGGTTCAGCTTCGGCTGGCACTTACCTTAATCGATCCAATTAAGGAGCATTGTAAGGAGTCAGGTGACGTTTCTCTCGTGAAAATTGGCGACCAGCTTAACCCTTGTGTGGTTATTAGGGAGAGGTTACAGCTGGAATTGGTTGATGATCCACCAACGTTGGTTGCCAAAGGGAATGTAATTGCCCAAGGGGTGAATACGGAACTGGATGAATTGCGCTCTATTGCTTTTTCCGGCAAGGACTATTTGCTGAACCTACAGCAGCGCGAGGCAGAAAGAACGGGTATATCATCACTGAAAGTTAGCTTCAACAATGTATTTGGTTACTACATCGAAGTTCGTAATGCGCATAAAGAAAAAGTTCCAACCGATTGGATTCGCAAGCAAACGCTTGTAAATGCTGAGCGATATATTACTGCAGAACTAAAGGAGTATGAGGAAAAAATTCTTGGTGCTGAGGAAAAGATTCTCTCAATTGAGCAGGCTGTATACTCCGATTTGGTACTAGCACTGCTCGACTATATAGCACCAATTCAGCATAACGCTGCACTACTTGCCCGTCTTGACTGTCTACTATCATTTGCAGAAGTGTCCGTTGCCTTTGGGTATGAGAAACCGGAGATTCATGATGGGTTCACATTGTCCATTAAGGACGGTCGCCATCCGGTAATTGAGCGGATGCTTCCTCCCGGGGAGGAGTATGTGTCTAACAACGTGGATATGGACACCGAGCAGCAGCAGCTTATCATTATCACCGGACCAAACATGTCAGGAAAGTCTGCTTTGCTAAGGCAGACAGCCTTAATAGTTCTAATGGCACAAGTAGGATGTTTTGTTCCCGCCTCTAGCGCATCAATAGGTGTGGTGGATAAAATATTTACACGGGTAGGGGCATCCGACAACATTTCGATGGGTGAGAGTACGTTTATGGTCGAGATGCATGAGGCTGCAAGCATCCTTAATAACCTATCGGATAGAAGCCTGATTCTTCTCGATGAAATTGGACGTGGCACAAGCACTTACGATGGCATTTCAATTGCATGGGCTATGGCTGAGTTCATTCATAACCATCCTACGGCACGGGCAAAGACCCTGTTTGCAACCCACTACCATGAGCTAAATGAGATGGCTGAATTCTTCCCTCGAATCAAAAACTTCAATGTTAGTGTGAAGGAACTAGACAACAAAGTGCTTTTTATACGGAAATTGGTTCCTGGAGGCAGTGCGCATAGCTTTGGTATTCATGTGGCACGTATGGCTGGAATGCCCCAGAGCGTTGTCCGCAGGGCGGAAGAAATTCTTATCCAATTGGAAAAATCGCATCAGCAAAAGCAATTGGAAAAGCCTGTTAATGATATCGTTGAAAAAAGCGAGGGTTTTCAGTTAAGTTTTTTCCAGCTGGAGGATCCAGTCTTAAAGAGAATCAGGGATGAGATAATAGGATTGGACCTAAATAACCTAACTCCAATTGATGCAATGAACAAGCTGAACGAAATCAAGAAGATAGCTGGACTGTAATATTGATAAAGCTTTGAACTTGATGAGAGACCTGAAAAAAAATGGAAAAAAGGGCAGAAAACATTTGTGGAAAGAAAAATTGATTTATATTTGCACTCGCAATCGCAAGCCGAGCATGGCAAACGATGCGGGAGTAGCTCAGTTGGTAGAGCACAACCTTGCCAAGGTTGGGGTCGCGGGTCCGAGTCCCGTCTCCCGCTCTTTTTTTTAACGGGCCCGGATGGCGGAACTGGTAGACGCGCAGGACTTAAAATCCTGTGACCATTGCGGTTGTGCGGGTTCGATCCCCGCTCCGGGTACAGATGAAATTAATGACCTTCTGATTTTTCAGAAGGTTTTTTTTATGCCTTTTGGGTTCCCACTACCATTGATGAAGATTTTATAATGGGTTCCACGTTTGCCCATCCGATTTTGTCGACCATGGTGTACAAAAAAAGCACCATCAGCAATGGTGCTTTTTTTGTAGCTATGTTATAGCTGTCTACCTATCGTAGTCTTTTAACGTTTTCATTAACTTTTGACGTGAGAAAAAGATTCTACTTTTTACAGTCCCAATTTTAAGATTCAACTCCTCTGCAATCTCCTTATACTTGAAGCCGGAGGTGTGCATCTGGAACGGAATTCGGAATTCGTCTTCAAGCTGGTCAATTTTCTTGCTGATCTCACTATGGGAATACTCCATTTCCGGATTGGTCATGTTGTCCGGGCGAGAGTTCATTAAGTATTGGTTATCGCTTGAGTCGAAAGTGGTGTTCTGCTTTACCGACTTACGGTAGTTATTAATAAAGGTATTCTTCATGATAGTGAAAGTCCATGCCTTAAGATTGGTGTTTTCTTCAAATTTATCCTGATACATCAATGCCTTTAGGTATGTTTCCTGAAGTAAATCCTTTGCATCTTCTCTGTTCATCGTCAAGCTGTAGGCAAACCTCTCAAGGTTTGATTCCAAGTCGACTAGCTGTGTGTGAAATTCTACTGCTGTCATGGCTCTATGATGTTTTGTTATTTTGAAATAATCTAAATAAACGTTGAAACAAATATACAATAGAGTTAAACAACTAAGCAAGAACGGAGCGGTATTGCGGCTAACTTTAAGCTTGTAGTCTAAATAATATAAATCTGTATTGGTTGTAGATGTAAGTTGTTTGTTAATCTAGTCTAAATAGAATATAAATAAAATACGATGTTAACTCTTTTTGTAAAATATTGATATTCAGAAATTTTGATAGTGTTAAGAAGCGTTAATTACCGCCTTGTTTCGAAATTATTGACTGAAAATCGTCAAGTGTGGAGAGTTTTGCAAAAGTTTTGGGCTTGCGTTTTATTTCGTCTAACGCTGGACCGCCACCAATAATGGTCGACAATGGAAAGTGGATTGATAGTTCTTTCATTAGCTGGTCGAGCTTGTGTGGTTGAGGGAACGTGGCGGAAAAGATAAAGAATTTGGGATGCAGCTGTTTCCCTACGGAGATAATATCGGCAAGCGGAACAGATTGACCTAAATATAAGGTGTTTAAACGTTTGGCCCTGGTGAGATAGTTGAGCGACAAAAGCACAAGCTCGTGATATTCACCTTCGGGCAAAAAGAAAATATGCTTTGGCAGTTCACCCCTGTTTGGCCCCAGCAGACCGGTTTCATGAAGTATCCTATTCCTAATTAGGCTAGAGGCAAAGTGCTCGTGGGCTGGAATGATTTCACCAATTTGCCACATCATCCCAAGTTTGTCTAGGAACGGGAAAATCAATTTTTCTAAGGCGTATCCAAAGCCATTCGAAGTAATTGAACCGTTGATGATGTCATCAAAGGTTTTCTCATCAAAATTGACCATGGCAATAACCAGCTGTTCTGTAAGCAGCCCCGGACTTTTATGCTTATCTACCACGTTGGTTACGGTGGTTGTGAGCTCCGCAAACGACATGTGGGCCAGCATCGATATTTTCATCCCGCAGTTGTTGAGGATGGAAACGTTTAGCAGTTTTTTTAAATCATCATCGCTATATTCCCGAATGTTTGTCAGTGTGCGTGCGGGCTCCACAATGTGATACCTACGTTCCCACATCCGAATGGTATGAGCCTTAATGCCCGTGAGCAATTCAAGGTCCTTTATAGAGTAGATAGCCATAACAATAGTGTTAAATTCCAGTTATTAACGTAAACAGTAGCGCTATTGTTCAACCTTTTACCTAACTTTCCTAAGCAACATTATGCCATCCCTAATGGGTAACAGGACATTTTCGACTGAACTGTCGTTGTGAACAAAGTCGTTGAAGTTGAGGATACCCTTTGTTTGAGCATCACTGGATGCAACGCTCGACACAACCTTCCCATCCCAAAGTACATTATCAGCAAGAATGAAGCTGCCAATCTTCATAAATGGCATTATTGCTTTGAAGTATTCAATGTATTGGCGTTTGTCACCATCGATAAATGCGAGGTCGAATTGAGTTATCAGGGTAGGAATAATATCTATGGCATTGCCAATATGGAGTTTTATCTGCTTGCCATATGATGCTCGGTCGAAGTATGATTGAGCAAGTGGTGCCAACTCGTCGTCGATTTCAATTGTGTGAAGAACCCCGTTGGCCGATAACCCCTTCGCTAGGCACAAGGCAGAGTAGCCCGTGAAGGTTCCAATCTCCAGAATTGCTGCAGGGAAAACCATCTTGCTAATCATCTCGAGAACAACGCCTTGCAAATGTCCTGAAAGCATTCTCGGATGGACAGTATTGAGATTTGTATTACGGTCGAGTTCCTTAAGTAATTCCTCTTCTGGCTGGGTATGCTCAAGGATGTATTGCTCCAGCTTTCTATCGCGCGGTATCATGGTTAGCGGAAGATAAGGGTTGAGAGTTGGTCCGGCGAAAAAACTTCGTTGGCTACCTCCTGAAGGCTCTCTGCCGTTATGGTGTTTATTTTTCTTGCTACTTCCTCTTGGCTATCAACAGTATTGTATATGAGCAAACTTTTGCCGATTGAAAGCATTTGACTCTCGTTGCTTTCGGCAGCAATTGCCAGCTGCCCTATAAGTTGCTTTTTTGCTTTATGAAGCTGCAGCACACTAATTTTTACATCGCGGATCCGGGCCAGTTCCTTGTTAACTAGATTTATGCTTTTCTGGATGTTGCCTTTGTCGGTGCCAAAATAGATAGAAACAATGCCAGTGTCAGTGTAGGGGGAATAGGAAGCCTCTACGTTATAAGCAAGGCCATACTTCTCCCGCAGTGATAGATTGAGACGAGAATTCATCCCGGGACCACCTAACAAATTGGTTAGGAGGTGTAACGCTACTCGTTTATCGCTTTTTAGGTCGTAAGCAGCATTCCCGATAATGCAGTGTGCCTGGTAGGTGGACTTGTGCTTCTCCACCATCTTGGGAGCATATCCTGAAAATGGAATGCGATTGTAGTTTCTATAATTAGGTGGGTAATGGCCAAAATACTTCTCTGCAATTCTTTTAACCGTATTAAACGGAATATCCCCTGCGGACGAAAAAACAAGTTGATCGCTATTGTAGGTTCTCTGCATAAAGGCAAGAATGCTTTTCTTGTCGAATGCTCGAAGATTCTTTTTGGTGCCAAGAATATTTCTGCCAATGGGAGCACCTTCAAATACCTGTTCCTCAAAATCGTCAAAGATGAGTTCGGAAGGGCTGTCTTTGTATGAGTTAATTTCATCAAAAACAACCTCTTTCTCCTTCGATAATTCCTTTTCAGGGAAGGTAGAGTTGAACATGATGTCAGCAATTAACTCCGCTGCTCGTTCGAAGTCGCTGGTTAGGATACTTGCATAAATGCATGTTTCCTCTTTGGCTGTGTAGGCGTTCAAGTCACCACCAATATCTTCCAGCCGGCTTATAATATGGTATGCTTTTCGGTGAGTTGTTCCTTTGAATATGACGTGTTCAATAAAGTGAGCCAACCCATGCTCATTCTCCAATTCATCCCGAGTCCCCGTGTTAATGGTAATTCCGCAATGAGCAATTTTGGAGTTGTTTCTCCAGTGGATAAAGCGGATTCCGTTGCTGAGAGTCAGGATGTTGAATTCCTGCATATTCTGTTTTGTTAAATTTGCTTGGCAAAGGTAACAATGATTGACTAATTTGGGTCAACAGTGGTAGGGTGAAGTTAACGTCTTGTTTAATTTGCTAAAACAATACAATTGGTTTGTAGTAAATGAATTATGGATAAACGAACAGCCACATCACTTGTGGTGAAGGCTTTTCAGCAGATATTTTGTAATCGAGTATTTGGAGGTTTTGAAATTTTGTATACATTTGCATCGCAATTGAGCAAGCGGGTGCCATAGCTCAGATGGTAGAGCAAAGGACTGAAAATCCTTGTGTCCGTGGTTCGATCCCACGTGGCACCACCAGCCGGAAAGATAACTCTTTCCGGCTTTTTTAATATTTGGTTCAGGCATACTTTCCTCAAATACATATCCCCCATTGTTAACCTGCATGTGGGATTACATCAATCTCCTACAAATTTTGATTCCCAAAGTAAAACAGTAATTTTGCACCTTGGCCAAAAGAGGCGTTGTTGCATTGATCTAAATGAATATGTCAAAACAGCTGCGCCTGGCTTGTTTCATACTCAATTTCAAAAAAGTTTACCATGGATCAGAAATTAATCCTAATTATCCTCGATGGCTGGGGAATCGGCAGGAAGGATAGCACCGACGCCATTTCCAACGCTAAGACTCCATACATGGACTACCTTGCAAAGACCTATCCCACATCAAAACTCCTCACAAGCGGAGAAGATGTAGGTCTACCGGATGGTCAGATGGGCAATTCAGAGGTTGGCCACCTTAACATTGGTGCAGGTAGGGTTGTATACCAAGATCTTGTTCGTATAAACAAGGCATGTGCAGACAATAGCATTTCTCAAAATAAAACATTGGTTGATGCCTTCACCTATGCAAAAGAAAAAGGTGTGGCCGTTCATTTCCTTGGCCTAGTTTCCGATGGAGGGGTACATTCGTTAGATAAACATCTTTACAAACTATGTGATATTACCAAGGATTTTGGACTTCAAAAGGTTTTTATTCACGCTTTTACCGATGGTCGTGATACAGACCCGGAGAGTGGGCTTGGTTTTATAACCCAGCTGGAGGAGCATCTGAAAACCTCCAATGGTACCATTGCTACGCTCGTTGGCCGCTACTATGCCATGGATAGGGATAAGCGCTGGGAGCGTGTAAAGGAGGCGTATGATCTAATGGTTGAGGGCAAGGGCAAACAGGTTCATAGCATTGTCGACGCCATGAAGGAGTCCTATGCACAAGGAGTAACTGATGAATTTATCAAGCCGGTTGTTAGGGTTGATAACCAGGGAAATCCGGTTGGTAAAATTGCTGCTGGAGATGTGGTTATTTGCTTCAACTACCGTACCGATAGGCTTCGCGAGATGACCACGGTGTTATCACAAAAGGATATGCCTGAGCAGGGAATGCACACCATACCGTTGCACTACGTTACGATGACTAGGTACGATGATACCTTTAAGAATGTAAATATTGTTTACGATAAAGACAATCTTCAGAATACACTTGGCGAGGTAGTGTCAAATGCCGGTGGACATCAAATCCGCATTGCCGAAACCGAAAAGTATGCGCATGTAACTTTCTTCTTTTCTGGTGGGCGTGAGGAGCCATTTGCCAACGAAAGCAGGTTGATGGTGCAGTCACCAAAGGTAGCAACCTATGATCTTCAACCTGAGATGAGTGCTATAGAGGTTAAGGACGCCATTGTGGCCGAGCTGAAGAAGGGAGAAGCTAACTTTGTTTGCCTCAATTTTGCCAATGGTGACATGGTTGGACACACTGGAATTTGGCCTGCAATAATCAAGGCAGTTGAAACTGTTGATTCCTGCGTGAAGGAGGTGGTTGAAACTGCCAAAGCCAATGGTTATTCCGCAATTATAATTGCCGATCATGGTAATGCTGATAATGCAGTGAATCCCGATGGCTCTCCCAATACCGCCCATTCATTAAACCCTGTTCCATTTATTCTTGTTTCTGATAAATACCGCAAGGTGAAGAATGGTATTCTTGCAGATGTGGCACCCACAATCATTAAAATTTTGGGACTTTCTCAGCCGACTGAAATGACAGGGAAAATACTAATTGAGGAGTAGATGATTCAAATTGATGATAAAATAATTGGCTCTGCTGTTTTTGAGGAGCAGTTTATTTGTGATCTCCCGAACTGCCTTGGAGTTTGCTGTGTGCAAGGTATCTCAGGTGCGCCGCTTGACTTAGCAGAGGTGCTCTTGTTGGAGGACGATCTGGAGAAGATTATACCTTTCCTTAAGCCAGAAGGTGTTGAGGCCATCCGGGAGTTAGGCGTGGTGGTGACCGATTTTGAAGGCGACCTTACTACTCCTTTAATTAATGGCAAAGAGTGCGCATTTTGCATAGAGGAGAAGGGGATTAGCCAGTGTGGGATTGAACGTGCTTATAAACAGGGGAAGACCAAATTTCAAAAGCCAGTATCCTGCCATCTATACCCCATACGAATAAAAACCATTGGTGAGTTTACAGCCATCAACTACGACCATTGGGATATATGCAACCATGCCCGGGTGCTGGGAGAAAAGGAAGGAGTACCGGTTTATCAGTTTCTCAAGGAGCCTATTATTCGACGTTTCGGAGAGGATTTTTATCAGCAACTCGAGGAGGCAGCCCGCTTGATAAGGAAAGAAAAGGAACAGTAGCATATTATTCACCATAACGAACTTACAATATGGACCAGATTAAAAAGTATGTGGAGGAAAACAAGGAACGTTTTTTAGAGGAACTATTTAGTCTTCTGAGAATACCTTCCATAAGTTCCCTCTCGGAGCATAAGCCGGATATGGTTAAGGCTGCCAATTACTGGCGCAACGCTATCTTGGAAGCTGGGGCTGATAAAGCTGAAGTTATGGCCTCGGAGGGAAATCCAGTGGTTTATGGAGAAAAAATCATTGATCCTAAACTCCCGACCGTATTGGTATATGGACACTACGATGTAATGCCAGTTGACCCTATTGAGCAGTGGTATTCAAAACCTTTTGAGCCAGAAATCAGGGATGGAAAAATTTGGGCGCGCGGTGCCGACGATGACAAGGGTCAGGCATTTATGCATGCGAAGGCGTTTGAACTGATGGTGAAAACCAACACGCTTCCTTGTAACGTGAAATTCATGATTGAGGGTGAGGAAGAGATCGGCTCTCCCAGCTTGACCAGCTGGTGTAAGAAGCATAAGCAGATGCTTGCTGCCGATATAATTTTGGTTTCTGACACAGGAATGATCTCTCCAGACACCCCATCCATTACAACAGGTTTACGTGGCTTAGCATACTGGGAGGTTGAAGTCACTGGACCAAACCGTGATCTCCATTCCGGCATTTTTGGCGGGGCAGTTGCCAATCCAATAAATTTTCTTGCTAAGATGATTGCCTCTATGACCGATGAGAACGGGAAAGTTACAATGCCAGGTTTCTATGCCGATGTTTTGGATGTTCCAGCAAAGGAGCGGGAGATGCTTGCAAGGGTACCATACAATGAGGCGGCCTATAAAAAATCAATTGAGGTGGCAGAACTTTTTGGTGAAACCGGCTATACCACTCCTGAGCGAACAGGTATTCGCCCCTCATTTGATGTTTGTGGCATTTGGGGAGGTTATACAGGAGAAGGTGCAAAAACGGTTTTGCCTTCTAAGGCTTTTGCAAAAATCTCTTCGAGACTGGTTCCAAATCAAAATCATGAAAAGATTGCCGTGCTCTTTAAGGATTATTTTGAGTCCATAGCTCCTGCCTCAGTAAAAGTAAAAGTTACCTCATTGCATGGCGGTCAAGGCTATGTTTGTCCGGTTGATTTCCCTGCATACATTGCTGCTGAGAATGCATACCTTGAATCGTTTGGTAAGAAACCAGTGCCGGTACGGAGTGGAGGAAGCATTCCAATCATCTCTACCTTCGAGGAGGTCCTTGGAATCAAATCAATACTCATGGGTTTTGGATTAGAGAGTGATGCAATTCACTCCCCTAACGAAAACTATCCTGTTGCTAACTTCTACAAGGGAATCGAAACAATCCCTCTATTTTATAAGCACTTTGCTACTATTTTGAGGTAACTGATAATTTGGAATCGAATAAATGGAATGGGCAGCTATAAGCTGCCCTTTTTTTTGCTGATTAGGGGGGGTGTTAAAAAATAATACAAATAATAATACATGAGCAATTAAAAATAGGGGGTATTGCAACAAAAAAGCATTTATATTAAAAATAACGACATTAATATAGGGGGTGTTGTTCTAATAAATGTATATTTGCGTCGTAACAATCAAAAAATGAAAATATGGTTGCGCTACGAGAAAAAGCATTATCAGAATTGTTGAGTCGTACCCCAGAAGGGGTAACCAAATCGGACGTTAAAATCTCCGATATTTTCGGAATCAACGTTTTCGACAGAAAAAAAATGAAGCAGTACCTTTCGGGTGAGGCCTATGAAAGTGTTGTTGCTGCCATTGATGAGGGTCGAAGAATTGACCGTAAGGTGGCCGATCAAGTGGCCACGGGCATGAAAACATGGGCTATGGAGCGTGGTGCGACTCACTACACACACTGGTTTCATCCGCTAAACGATTCAACCGCTGAGAAGCATGATGCGTTTTTTGAGCTCCAGCGCGACGGGGGCGCAGTTGAGCGGTTTAGGGGAGAGCTACTGGTACAACAAGAACCTGATGCTTCTTCTTTTCCCAGTGGAGGTTTACGTAATACGTTTGAGGCCCGAGGTTATTCTGCGTGGGATCCCTCTTCTCCTGCTTTTGTACTTGACGGAACACTTTGCATACCCACAATATTTATTTCATATACCGGTGAGGCGCTCGATTTAAAAATGCCGCACCTTCGCTCGTTGCAGGCGCTCGATAGGGAAGCCACCCTCGTTGGTCAGCTATTCGACAAGGATGTAAAAAAGGTATTTGTTACCCTAGGCTGGGAGCAAGAGTATTTTCTCGTTGACGAGGCGCTTTTCACGGCTCGCCCCGATTTAGTATTGACAGGACGTACGCTGATGGGGCACGTAGCTGCAAAAGATCAGCAGCTTGAGGACCACTACTTTGGAGCCATTCCGGACCGGATTGCTTCATTTATGAAGGAGTTGGAGTTTGAGTCATATAAACTTGCGATACCGGTAAAGACAAGACATAACGAGGTTGCGCCGCACCAATTTGAGTGTGCACCCATTTTTGAGGAGGCCAACCTCGCAGTTGACCATAATTTACTGTTAATGTCCATTATGGATAAGGTAGCTCGCCGTCATAAGCTGCGCGTACTTTTCCATGAAAAACCATTTAAGGGAATTAACGGCTCTGGTAAGCATTGTAACTGGTCGATGCTCACCGATACTGGAGTAAATCTTCTTTCTCCTGGCAAGAATCCTCGCTCGAACATTCAGTTCCTTACCTTTTTGGTGAACACAATGAAGGCGGTTGATAAGCATGGATTGCTGCTGCTGGCAAGCGTAGCAAGCCAATCGAACTCTCACCGTCTAGGAGCAAATGAAGCACCGCCAGCAATTATGTCAGTTTTTATTGGTAAAACTCTTTCCGCATTGCTCGATTCGCTGGAGGAGCGTGTAACCGATAAAAAAATGACTCCGGAAGAGAAGACGGAAATAAAGTTGGATATTGGCAAAATCCCTGAGATACTATTGGATAATACCGACCGCAACAGAACCTCTCCTTTTGCATTTACCGGTAACCGATTTGAATTAAGAGCTATGGGGTCATCTGGTAATGCTGCCTCTCCACTTATTGTTCTAAATACAGCACTAGCTGAGCAGCTTCGGGAGTTTAGACTTGAAGTTGAGGCCGTGATAGCCAAGGGGGTTAAGAAAGATGAGGCCATTCTTCAGGTGTTGCGTAGCGTAATTACAGCAAGCAAGCAAATTCGATTTGAAGGGAATGGTTATAGCCAGGAATGGAAGGAAGAGGCTGCAAAGCGTGGTTTGCCCATCATGTACGATGTACCCGAAGCGTTTAATGCGTTTTTGGATCCAAAGTCTCGCGCGATGTTTGGAGCTTTTGCTGTCCTAACTGACAGGGAGTTGGAATCTCGACACGAAATTCGGAATGAGACCTACATTAAGAAGATGCAAATTGAGGCTCGAGTATTGGGCGATTTAGCCATTAACCATGTAGTTCCCACCGCCTTGCTTTATCAAAACCTGCTCATCGATAATGTTAAGGGTTTAAAGGATCTCTTTCCTGAGTTGGAGTTTGCAGTGTTGGCAGAAACACAGCTTCAGAGCATCCGTAAGATTTCCGACCACGTTCGAAATATTCGGCAATTGACCAAAGCGCTGGTTGAGCGCAGAAAAGAGGTAAACAAGATTACGGATATGTTTGAACGAGCTTCAGTATATTCAAAGGAGATCAACGCTATGATGGAGGAGGTAAGATACCATATCGACAAGTTGGAGTTGATTGTGGACGATAAGCAATGGCCGCTACCTAAGTATCGAGAATTACTCTTTTTACACTAGCAGCATAGCGTGTCAAACTTCTTGTTACAATTAGTTTGACCCTGTTTTAGAATCGATGCAGGAGAAGTTTTGTCTTAGCTTCTTTCCTGCATCGATTTTTGTATTTAACCAATTTATAGATGTTTCTCATTCACTAAAAAATTGTTTACTTTTATGCCTTATTGGCCAATGTTGAATAGCCTCTTTGGTTGAACTTGTCAATAATCAGAATATCATTTTTGCATTTTTTGTAAGTAAACACGAAACAATGGCAAAGAACTCCATTTCTATGGCGCTATCAGGCCTTATAGCCTTGATCCTGTGCTTTACAATGCTTCCAGAAAGTAGTCATGCCCAAGGCAAGTTCGAACGGGCCAATAAGGTTTTTGAAGCAGGTGGTTACTATGCATCCATAGACCTTTACCGGAACATATATAACGATATTGCCGATAATACTAAGAAGCCCTTTATCCTATTTCGTATTGCCGAAGCTTTTCGAAATATTGGGAATGCCCGACAGGCCGAGATTTGGTATGCGAAGGCAATTAAAAAGGAGTATGCAGACCCTATTATCTACCTGCACTATGGCGATGTGCTCATGATACAGGACGAATATGATAAGGCCCTTGCTGAATACCAGGAGTATAAGAAGTTGGTACCTAATGATCCAGTGGCTGACGAGCGTATGAAGAGTTGTCAGGTGGCCCAGCAGTGGAAGGAGAGTCCAACCGGCTACGTGTTGGAGCAGGTTGATTTTACGAATACCAAGTTTAATGATTTTTCGCCGGCATATGGGTCTGATGACTATGGAATACTCTATTTTACATCCTCTCGACCTGGTACAGTAGGTAATAAAATTCATGCCGCTACGGGAGAAAATTTTACGGATATTTTTGTTACCGAGCGCGACAGGAAAAATACTTGGAGTACACCAAAGCCTATAGAGGGCGAGGTAAATACCGAATTTGAGGAGGGATCGTGCTCCTTAAGCAGCGATTACAATACAATGTATTTCACTAGGTGCCGCGTAAATAAGCGCGATAAGTTGGGATGTGAAATTCTAACAGCTACAAACCAGGATGGTAAGTGGGGGAAAATTGAAAAAATTCCTATTGCAGGTGATAGCGTAGTGGTTGCCCATCCAAGCATTTCCAGCGATGGTCTAACGCTTTACTTCGTTTCGGATATGCCCGGAGGCTTTGGCAAAACAGATATTTGGAAAGTGACCCGAAACAGCCCAACTGATACATGGGGCGAACCCATTAACTTAGGAGCATCCATTAATACAGCTGGTAGAGAGATGTTTCCGTTCATCCATCCCGATGGCACCCTTTATTTTTCAACCGACGGTAGGCCTGGAATGGGTGGTCTCGATATTTTTAAAGCCACTCCGACCAAGGATGGAGGCTGGGATGTTGTAAATATGCGATACCCAATCAACTCATCTGCCGATGATTTTGGAATTATTTTTCAGAAGGAAAAGGAGATGGGTTACCTAACCTCACGCCGGAAGGGTGGTAGAGGTGGTGATGATATTTACCAGTTCTATCTACCTCCAATTAATTTTAACATTACTGGTATTGTTAAGGATGACAAAACGGATAAACCCCTTGACCAAGCCACCGTTAAGCTTATTGGTTCCGATGGCACTAACCTAAGTGTTGAAACTGGCAACGACGGGGTATTTAAATTTGTTCTGGCTGCCAATAACGATTATGTGCTTGTTTCTCAGCGGAATGGATACTTAAATGGGAAGGGTAAAGAAACTACGCGTGGTCTGACAGCTAGTAAGGATTTTACCGCCACATTGTATATGGCCTCTACTGCAAAACCAATCGAACTACCAAATATTTTCTACGACTATGGCCGATGGGAGTTGAGACCTGAATCGATGGTTTCGCTCGATAAGCTTGTTGAGACACTCAACGATAATCCCAATATCACCATAGAGCTTGGTTCTCACACAGACAGCAGAGGAACAGATGCGTTCAACTACGAATTGTCGCAGAAGCGTGCTCAAAGCGTTGTTGATTACCTAATTGAAAAGGGTATTGCGCCCGATAGGCTTAAAGCCAAAGGTTACGCTGCTTCCAATCCTAAGGTTGTTGATGCTCGCATTGCAGAGTCTTACCCATTCTTAAAAGAGGGTGTAGTGCTCTCCGACGAATTTATAAACGGGCTTCAAACGGATGATCAAAAGGAGATTTGCCACCAGCTCAATCGTCGAACGGAATTCAAGGTTTTGTCCACCGATTATAAACCGGTAGCAAAGCAGTAACTGAAAAGATAAAAAGCGCTCTGGCAACAGAGTCGCTTTTTTTATTTGGTAACAATTCAAACAACAGTTTCAGAAGATGGAAAAGAAGTCCAGATACGAACAAAGAGGTGTATCTGCATCGAAAGAGGATGTTCATAACGCCATAAAAAATCTAGATAAAGGAATTTTCCCAAAGGCATTCTGCAAGGTAGTCCCAGACTTTTTGGGTGGTGATCCCGAATACTGTAACATCATGCATGCCGATGGGGCTGGTACCAAATCCTCGCTGGCCTATGCCTACTGGCGTGAGACAGGCGATATGTCGGTATGGAAGGGTATTGCTCAAGATGCCATTGTGATGAATACCGACGATCTACTTTGCGTAGGAGCATTTGACAACATTCTGGTATCCTCTACCATCGGGCGGAACAAAAGACTTATTCCTGGGGAGGTAATTACTGCAATCATTCAGGGTACTGAGGAGTTTATTCAGGAGATGCGCGATCTTGGAATGAATATTTTTCTCACTGGGGGAGAAACGGCCGATGTGGGTGATCTAGTTCGAACAGTTATTGTGGACTCAACCGTCACTGCTCGCATGCCGCGATCGAAGGTGATTTCCAACGCTAGCATTCAGGATGGAGATGTAATTATTGGATTATGCAGTTACGGGAAAGCATCGTATGAAAAGAAATATAACGGAGGAATGGGTTCCAATGGGCTTACTTCTGCCCGACACGATATATTTGCAAAAGCTGTTGGCGAAAAATATCCGGAAACATACGATACGGGAATACCTAATGAAGTTGCCTACACTGGGTCGTTAAATTTGACACAAAAGGTTGACAGCGTTGGCATGACGGTAGGCGAATTGGTGCTATCTCCCACCAGAACTTATTTACCCGTTGTTAGGGAAATACTAACCAACTATAGCCCTTTGATTCATGGTCTTATTCATTGTTCTGGTGGAGGACAAACCAAGATATTGAACTTCGTCGATGGTTTACACATTATTAAAGACAGTATGTTTGCCGTTCCACCCTTGTTCAACTTGATCCAGCATTCATCCAATACCGATTGGCAAGAAATGTATAAGGTATTTAACATGGGACACCGATTTGAAATTTATGTGTTTCCTGAATTTGCCGATGATATTGTGGCCATTTCGAAGGAGTTTGGAGTCGACGCTCAGATCATTGGTCTTGTTGAGTCATCAAAGGAGAAGAAGTTGACCATTAAAAGCGAGCTTGGTACATTCCTTTATTAGTAAGATTGAGCTTCGAAATTATTGCTAAATTTGCAGCCAATTTTAAGGAGGTCATATAAATGAGCGATTTTCTAGGTAAACTTCATAGTTTGAAACTCAAGTTTGAGGAGGTTGGGCAGCAATTAACTGACCCTCAAATCATTTCAGATCAAAAGCGATATGTTTCGCTGAACAAGGAGTATCGGGAACTTGAGCCATTGGTGGAGGCTTACGAAACGTATAAGAATATTTTAAGCAATATCGACTTTTCAAAGCAGATACTATCATCGGAGAAGGATGATGAGATGCGCGAAATGGCCAAAGGTGAAATTGACTCCCTAACAACACAGAAGGAAAAGATTGAGGAGGAGATAAAGTTGCTCCTGATTCCTTCGGATCCAGAGGATGAAAAAAATGCAATTCTCGAGATTCGGGGAGGAACGGGTGGTGACGAAGCTGCTATTTTTGCCGGAGACCTCTTCCGAATGTACTCGAAGTATATCGAAAGTAGGGGGTGGAAGTACGAGATAAACGACTACTCTGAAGGCTCTGCTGGAGGCTACAAGGAAATTGTGATGAAGGTAACCGGAAAAGGTGTATACGGTATTTTGAAGTATGAATCGGGTGTACATCGTGTACAGCGGGTACCTCAAACCGAGACACAGGGGCGAGTGCATACTTCTGCTGCAACAGTTGCAGTTCTACCGGAGGCGGAGGAGTTTGACGTTGATATAAAGATGGAGGATATCCGTAAGGACACCTTTTGTGCGTCTGGCCCTGGAGGACAGTCAGTTAACACAACCTACTCTGCAATTCGTTTATCGCACGCACCCACTGGTATAGTGGTGCAGTGTCAGGATCAAAAATCTCAGATTAAGAACTTTGAAAAGGCGATGGCTGAACTGCGCACTCGAATCTACAACCTCCAGTATCAAAAGTATATTGACGCAATTGCCAGCAAGCGAAAAACAATGGTGTCAACTGGTGACAGATCGGCAAAGATAAGAACCTACAACTATCCACAAGGGCGCGTTACCGATCACCGCATTAATCTAACGCTTTACAATCTTGCTTCCATTATTGATGGTGATATTCAGGAATTGCTTGATAAGTTACAAATGGCCGAAAATGCAGAAAGGTTGAAGGAGAGCGAAATTTAGTATTAACCTAGAAAGCCTATGAATTCGCAGGATCTTTTTAAGAATATTCAAAAAAAGCGGAGCTTTCTTTGCGTGGGGTTGGACACCGACCTGAACAAAATTCCGGAGTATTTACTTTCCCGGGAAGACCCTATTTTTGAGTTTAACAAGCGAATTGTTGAGGCAACGGCTCCATTTGCCATTGCTTATAAACCCAACTTGGCTTTCTATGAATTCCAGGGGGCACAAGGTTGGATTAGTTTACAGAAAACGGTAAAGTTCATTCGTATGAACTATCCCGATATTTTCCTTATTGCCGACGCAAAGCGCGGGGACATTGGAAATACCTCAAAAATGTATGCCAAGGCATTTTTTCAACATTTTGGTTTCGATGCTATCACACTTTCTCCCTATATGGGACAGGATACCGTCACACCTTTTCTCGCATTTGATGGGAAGTGGGTTGTTATGCTTGGCTTAACATCCAACGAGTCGGCTGCAGAATTACAGATGTTACCCCTTGCAGATGGGAAACGATTGTTCGAGCGCGTAATTGAAACTTCAATGCAATGGGGCCACGAAAACAATATGATGTATGTGGTAGGGGCAACAAAAGCTCAGATGCTAGCTGATGTAAGGAAAATAGTGCCACACCATTTTCTCCTAATTCCAGGAGTTGGTGAGCAGGGTGGGAGCCTTGAGGAGGTGGTTGAATTTGGGGTGAACTCACAATGCGGATTAATTGTAAACTCTTCTCGTGGGATAATTTATGCAGACCATACGCAGCGTTTTGCAGAAGTTGCAGCCGCAAAAGCGGAAGATTTACAGATGCAAATGGCTGGACATTTGAAATCAAAAGGGTGCATCTAGATTTACGAAAGTATTTTGCATAAAAAAAGGGTGGTTTTACCACCCTTTTTTTATGCAAAATTGTATTGACTATTTGTCGTTTGCGTTGTAGGTGTCATATGGCAGGAATTCCCAAATATCATCAAGATATGTGCTTCCAGAAACACCGGTTACAACAAATCCTCTTCCACTTACAGTGAATCCAACTGCGTTTGACCGAGCAGCTCCTTCGAAGTCAGTTTTTCTTGTCCACAAATCAGTTACAGGGTTATATTCCCATACAGTAGAGATTATAGTGTTGTCATCACCAGTTGTAATATACCCAAGTCCATTAATTACGAATGCAACAGCATTTGCTCTTACTATGGAGGTATAATTATCATCATACGATTCATTCGAATCGTTGGCAATGTCTCTTTTCTTGGTCCAAGTATCGGTCGAGGCATCGTAAGCCCAGAAATCAGCAGGATGAGTTGCATTTTGAGTTCCTGTGCAAACGTAAGCAATGTCGTTGATGACAAATGCAACAGCATTCATTCGTTTACTACCGGGAAGGCTTGTTTTCTGAGCCCAAGTATTGGTGCTAGGGTCATACTGCCATAGATCTTTGAGGTAATTTCCATCGTAACCTCCAAGTACATAACCATAATTGCCAACAGAGAAGGCTACTGATCCATATCTTGGGGAATCCGGAAAGTCTGCCACTTGTGTCCAAGTATTTAAGGTAGGATCGTACTCCCAGAAATCGTTAAGTTTGTTAGTACCATCATAGCCTAAGCCTACATAACCTTTACCGTTTGCTGCAAAAGCAACAGCGCCAGTTCTTCCAACTCCAGGAAAGTCAGCCAATCTCAGCCATTGGTTTTTTGATGGATCGTATTGCCACGAGTCAATTAACCGAAGCCTGTCATCCCCATCGTATCCACCGATTAAGTATGATTTGTCCCCAATTGTGAAGCCAACTGCATAACTTCGAGCAATCCCATCAAAATCATACCTGTTAACCCAGTTGCCCACCAAGTCAGTGCTACTACTTTTGTTACAGGAAGAAAAGAGTGATGGTATTATAAAAATCAGCCCAATTAAAAACGATTTTCTCATCGGAAATTCCTTTTAAATAAATGTTTTGTTTAAAATACAGCGTTGAAAGTATAAAAAGGGAGTATCTTTGACTAGGAATATCGACCAAATGTAAGAAAAAGTATACAAACTCTATACTGATCGTTATATTATTTAGCAAACGGCTCTATATTAATTTCTTATCATGATGTCTATGTTTCTATACTTTTTGACATTTTAATGTGGTAATAGGTATATTATTTTTTCTACCATTATTATTGCTTGACATCTTTGGTTATTATTTGAATGCATAAGCAGACTGTAGTTGAAAATTATGACTTTATGGGGATAGTTCGGTATTGTCTTATTATTTTGGGAATCGCTCTAGCAATTAATGAAAGTTCATGTGTAAAGGGAGATGAGGCCATAGGGTCACAGTTTATGAATAGCGACGTTAATGTTAAATACATTGATTCGCTTACAGTCAATTTTTCGTCTTTCCTTATGGATTCAATTATCTCCTCAAACAAGAATTTAGCTCTGGTGGGGAGTTATGTTGATCCAGAATCTGTCTTTGGGGTTACACAATCTACTAGCTATGTAATCTTTAATACTCCTGGCCTCGTATCGGTCGGTAATTCTTCAGGCTTGCTCGGTAATGCAGTATATGATTCGTTGATTCTAACACTGAAATATTCAGGTTTGTACTATGGTGATACCTTGCAGCCATTAAAGTTTAGTTTACATAGGGTAAATCAAGATATAGTCTTCCCAACGAGCAGCCAATACTTGTATAATACCTCCAGTTTTTCTTATGATGCAGATAGTATTGGAGAAATTGAAATTTTGCCGCGGCCTAATTCCGATCAAACAGTAACTATTAAGTTAGCTGGCAGCCTTGGAGCGGAATTCCTCGATAAGTTGGCCAATGGCTCTGATGAATTGGCATCACAAGACAATTTTGTTAATTATTTTAAGGGCATTGCCTTTGTTGCAGACCCTACCAACTCTTCTATTGTTGGATTCAATATTAATTCTACTTCTATGTATATGAACTTATACTATCATAATGAAGGGGATGTAGTAAACGTTTCACGAGATGTACAATTCAATCCTTGCCTACTAGATCACCAATTTAATCACATTTATAGCAATAGGACAAATTCACCTCTCACAAAGGATTTGAGTAATGTTCCTACTAACTCTTCTAATACTGGGAACTATTCCTTTGTTCAGGGGGGGACTGGAATAGTTACTCGGGTTGATTTCCCGTATCTTTCTAGCCTTCTGAAATACCATCCTAACATGCAAGTTTTGAGAGCAGTACTTGTAGTTCAACCAGTGGTGCCTCAAAATTTGGATTATTTGCCAAGTAACTTAAACCTTTATTTTACTAATAAATTTAATGATTTTGTTAGTATTGTAAACGATAGTAATGGCAATGCAGAAGGTGGCAATCTGAATGTTGATGGCGTTATTCCTAGCAACTCGACTTACAGTTGGGATGTAACCACCTTTGTTAATACGGTGCTTGGTACAAATAGTAGTAATTTGAATGGATTGTTAATTGTGCCTAATAATTACTCCGTATCTTTTGACCATGCTGTGATTGCAGATCCATTACGATCTCATTACAACACTAAATTAATTCTTTACATTGCCTCGCATGAATAAGCAAACGTTATTAGTTGTTTTGTTATCCCTTATTATTGGTTCAGCACATGCTCAAACGTTTACTAATTCACCATACTCATACTATGCGTTAGGTGAATTGGAACCTTCTGATTATGGAAGAACTAGTGGGATGGGAGGGGTCGGAATTGGGATTTCCTCTGGTCAATTCCTGAATAGGACAAATCCCGCCTCGCTTAGTAGTATTGACACGTTGTCTTTCTTGTTTGAAGTAGCTCTTTCTGCAAAGTATACTGACTATAAAACTTACAACCACGGATTTACTGCAACTAATAGTGGGATAAAAAAACTCTCAGTTGGCTTTCGATTAAATCATTTCTGGGCCACAAGTTTGGGTATTGCACCCTATAGCAATGTGGGTTATAATATTAACCAAACAGGAACCATTGAAGGAACCAATCAATCATATAACACTAATTACAAGGGTAATGGTGGACTAAGTCAGTTTTATTGGGCCAACTCTTTCAGACTAACTCATAGCCTTTCTGTGGGAGTGGATGCATCGTATATATTTGGTTCGATTACAAAAAGTGAAGAAATTACCTCCTCGGGTTTTGCAGGCTATTATTCCTTGAGTAATAATTACACACCTAATAACTTGTATTTCGATTTAGGGTCGCAATACAATGGAAAAATTAATAATTGGGATTATGTTGTTGGCGTTACAGGTGGATTTAAAACGGCATTAACCACTGCGAAATATTTAACAGTTGAAACTGCTACCACTACCGCCTCTTCAGATATTCCAACTACTGTTTTCAATCAATCAATACCCGCGTTCTGGGGTTTGGGTGCATCGATGAAATCGAAGAGTTGGACCTTGGCTGCTGATTATAAAGTGCAGTACTGGGGTAGTTTGGTGGATCAGAACGGTCAGCATATCTATGCCAATAGTCGAAAGATTGCACTCGGTGTCGAATATCTTCCTGGTGTTTCTGTACCTCGGTTTCTATACCAACGAATGGTATATCAAGCTGGCTTCCACTATGACCAATCCTACCTAAGGCTTAGAGGAGTAAATCTTGATGGGTATGCTGTTACTGTTGGGGTCGGGATTCCTGGGAGAAGAGAAAGGTCATTTATGGGTATGTCATTCGAAGCTGGGAAAAGAGGTTCATTAAGTAATGGTTTAATCAGGGAAAACTATTACCAAATTAATGTCAGCTTAAGTCTTAATGACATTTGGTTTGTTCGACCAAAATACCAATAAAACATTACGGTTATAGGTTTTATTAATTTCCTGAATTGAATTTCTGGAAGAATATATCCTTATAGCTTTCGCCGATTGGAATCCACTTCTCACCTATTACGATCCGATTCTTTGTAACGGAGTTAATTTTTGACATCGATACAATGTAGGATTTATGCACCCGAGTGAAACCTTCTTCTGGAAGTTTTTCGTATATGGACTTTATGTTTAGGTGGGTAATTATGGGCTTCAGCTCTTTGGCCGTGAAAATCTTTACGTAATCCTTTAGTCCTTCAATGTATACTATACTATCTAAATTGATCCTCAACGTTTGATAGTCCGCCTTTACCAGTAGAAATTGGTTGGGTATGATTTCTGAAGTTGCTGCAATTGGGATTGATGGCGATAAGCTCGTAGTTGCAGACTGTTGGTGCTGAATGCTTTGTTGAATGAGCAGGTGTAAATCATATGCCTTATTTACTGCTTTAAGAAACCTATCGAAAGGGATAGGCTTTAAGAGGTAGTCAACAGCATTTAAGTTAAAACCTTCAATGGCATATTCCATGAAGGCGGTGGTGATTATAAAGAGAGGCTTGGTTCCTAGGCTATTAATAAAATCTATCCCTGAGATGTTCGGCATTTGAATATCGAGAAACAGGAGATCTATTTTTTGCTTACGTAGTATCTCGTAGGCTTCAGATGCACTGAAACACTTTCCTTGAAGATCGAGGAACGGGATATGTTTGATGTAGTCTTCAATTATTTTAAGCGCTAAAGGCTCATCGTCAAGAATTAAGCAATTCATCAGGTGCTAGATTTATGTGCAAATCTACCGTAAAAAGTTGATCCTCTTGTATTGAAAGACGAAAATTGCCAGGATATAGCAATTCGAGTCGTTTTTTTACATTTTTTAGACCAACTCCTGATGAAACGAGATTAACTCTGTTTTGTTGTATATGTGGGTTTTTAACGCAGAAATGGAGCGTGTTATCTTCTACTAACGCAGAAATGGAGACGGTGGTAGGTTGGGTGTAGTCAATGCCATGCTTAAATGCATTCTCCACGAACGGAATAAGTAGCATGGGACCAATCTGATGGCTTTGCACACCTAAATGAGCAGTAAATTCAATACTTACATTGTTGTTGAGCCGTAGCCTTTGCAGGTCGATATAGTTTTGAATATAGTCGATCTCTTTTGCCAAAGGCACTCTATCTTTTACCGCTTCATATATTATGTAGCGCATTATTTCTGAGAGCTTGAGTATGGCTACTGGCGATTGGTCAGACTTGGTTTGGGCAAGATAGTAAAGGTTGTTTAAGGTATTGAAAAAGAAATGTGGGTTAATCTGCGATTTCAGAAATAGAAGTTCTGCTGATAATTTCTCATTTTGAATCTCTTTTCTCTTTTCCTCATTGAGGTATAGGCTCTGAGTTGCTTTTATGCTGGTACTAATCGCAAGGATCATTAGTCCGATTATAGCCCCCAATGCACCAGCGTGGTTAGGTAATTCTAACTGAAAGAGTGAGGTAATATGGCCAGAAAAGGATGTCGATTGCTGAGGGTTGGTAGCCATGTTAAAGCTGCTTGGAGAGATTATGACTAACCACCTCACCGCGAAAAATATTACAGTAAGGGATACAGTACAGAATAGGAAGTATTGAGTTAACTGCTTGCTGGGTAGGGAATAAGGAGCAAATAGTAGATAGTTGAGATAAAAAAGACCAATAAAGAGGCTCCAGATGATAAATTGTGTTAATGAATTATGCGCAATGGGCTGCTGCATAAATACATACTGAATTATGGTAAAGACCAAGATCCAGATGATGGTGTGCAGCGCAGCTGCAAATATTTTCTTCCGAACGAATCCCATTTTATTCAAACTAGGGTAAAGTTAATTGTCTGGTAGGCAATAGGATTATAAAATAGATTAAACACAGTAGATGGTGGATAAATTCGTAGAAAGAGGAGACATGTTTATCCAACTGTTGCCTAAGTGTGGATGTATTCATTCTTGAGGTAAACATATACGCCACAACAGGTAATGTTTTTTCTTCTCTTCAATGAATATCTTCAGGAGACTTAATAACTACAGCTCTTTGCTACATAAATCCCATACATAAGAATTGTTTCAAAACATTAACCTTGTAACAGTTCGTAGTTAATTAAATACCTATGAAATGACTTTTTGTGTGGATAACGTAGAGTTATACAACTTCATTTAGATGTTTAATCGAATTATGACGACAAATACTGATGCATAGTAAACACCAAATGGTGGAACCTTGGTCTTTTGTCTTGCGGCGAGTTGTGAACGAAAAATGGATATGAATACTAAAATTAAGGTTTTCTGCAGTATCTAATTCTATACTGCTTAAGCGTGAGAGTCTGCTCTCTCATACAGCTTAAATACCCATTTAACAACTTGCTCAATGGCCTTTTTACAGTAATAACATTTTCAAAAAACGGGATGCTGACTGTTGGTCTTAAGCGCTATTCTTTGTCGGGAGAAATGCTCATTAGGTATTCTGTTAGGTTGTCGTTATGCGACAGCCCAAGTTTTCGTCGAAGCCGGTACCGTCCAATTTCAACGCCCCGGTCGGAGATATTCAGTAGCCGTGCTATCTCCTTTGTTGTAAAGTTCATTCGCAGGTAAGAGCAGAGGCGCAGGTCATGAGGTGTAAGGTTAGGGTTGTTTTCTTTTAGTGTTTTAAAGAATCCCTGCTCCGAGAGTTGCAGGTTGTTTATTGCACCCTTCCACTCTTCTGTCTGAAGATCAAGCCCCTGGGTTATAATTTTTTCAATATCTCTAATGTGCTTTATTGGGTATTTTGATGAGTCGATCTTAAGCTGTGATACCTTGGTTTGCAGTTGGGTGAGTATTTCGTTTTTCTGCATGAGGTAGCGCATGGTAAGCATTAGCTCATTGGTTTTTAGGCTCAGTTCACTTTCAAGTCGATTTTGATTTATGGCGTAAGCCTTCAGTTGGTTCTTCTTGCGCACCTCCACCGTGAAAATTCGTTTAAACAAAATGATAATACCACTTGAAAGAAACAGGTAAAGAAGATAGGCGTACCATGAGATGTACCATGGTCTGCTTATTGTAAATTCAACCTCCGCAAAGGTTGTTCCTGTTTCCGTTCTAATTTTTAGGTGGTAAGTTCCATATTTTAAATTGAGGTAGGAAATGTTGTCGAGAGAGGTCTTATGCCATTGACCATCTACCTCCTCGAGCATGTAAAAAAAGTTCTTTTCCACCTGTTCTAGTTCGGAAGGAAATGCAAACCATACCGTTACATTGTTGAAGGAGAAAGGAACCGTAATTCGGACGGAAGAATGGAGACTAAAGGTCTTAGTTTTTCTCCGTGAGTTAAATTCTAGCCTAGTGATAATGGGAACTTTAAGGAGCGAGGTTTTTTTAGCCAGATTGAGGTTGCAAATGGTGAATAGGCTGTTGTCGGAAATAAGAACCGATTGTGATGAAAGGGGAAGTATGTTTATGTCGCGCGATGTAATTTCTGCGTTGCTGTGAAGTAGCTCAATGCGCTTTGTTGCCACAAAATCTTTCGATATCTCGAATAGCGCCAACTTATCAGGAAGAATGAACCAGTATTCATTCTTTTCGTAAGCAACAATTTGCTTAGCATGGGCATACTCTTTTAAAGAGTTGTTGAGCGAAACAAACGGAATGATTTTTTTCTGATCGTAGTCGTACTTGTATATTTGATTGGAGGAGGTGAATACAATCCTGTTGTTGATGGCAAAAACATCGAAATTTGATTCCTGAGCATTTGGGCTTTGGTAGAACTCCGATTTGGCTACGGAGTCCATTTTGTCATTTAATTCCAGCTTATATACACCCCGCTGAGGATGGGCAGCCCAAATGTAGCCGAGGTAGTCAACCTCTATGTGGCGGGTTGGCTCAAAATATCCCTGAATTCGATGATGCAGCCGCCAGCTGTTGCCTTGCTTTTGGAGCATAACCAAGCCCGTATAGGTTCCTTCAACCAACTTTCCGGCATATGGCTTGATCGCCCAGCAGCCTGTGACATCAGAAATTTTCTCAAGCCCATTTTCCTTTACTAAGTAGGTGCCGTTGTTATGCCCGCAAAATATTTGGCCATCAAATTTGGCAAGCGTCCATACCTGTTCTTGGCTACCCGGAATCATTTTGATATTTGAAAAATTGTAGCTGTTGTTTATCTCAATAATATCGGCTACAAAAAGGCCATGGTTGGTACCAATATAGAGCTTGTCGCCATCACGAAGAACTGCATAAACCGTTCCGAGCGTTCCGCTTGGGTTGAAGTATGGGGTAAATGGATTTTCCAAGCCAATGTACCCGACGCCCTCGTCAAGGCCAACCCATAATCCATTATAGCTGTCGCGGTAGAGCGAGAGTACCGTGTTGTTTTTTAGGCCATTGGAGTAGTTGTAGTGGCGGGTAATCTGACCTTTATCGTTACAAAAGGCAACACCATTAAGAATGGTACCAAAGGCGAAAAGAGTGTCGTTTACTTGAATACCTCCATTGCAATTGTAATCACTAAGAAAAGTAGATATCTCCGAATCAAAGTGTTTAAACTTCTCTCCATTAAAAGTATATAGACCATTTCTGTCAGTGCAAATGAAGAGACTTTTATTCGTCTGTGGTATAATAGCATGAACCTTCGAACGATTAAATATTTCGCTGCCCGGAATAAATGTGAAGTTTTCTCCATCAAAGTGGTATAACCCTTCGCTTAACCCCTGAACAATAAACTGGCCATTTACAGGAAACATAAATAGGATGATCGTAGGGGCGGAAATGCGCTTTACCGTTTTGTAGTCGTACACATATATCGATGTGAATGACTGAAAGTAAACTTTTCCTTTTTGAATATAAATCTTCCAAATTTCGTCATTCTGAGGAATGGATACTTTGGCTGTAAGTGAATGGTAGTGCAGATTGCTGCCATCTTCCTCTGTCCAGTAGCCAAAATCCTCAAAAGCCCCAGTGAAGATTAAACCCTTATTGTCTATCTGCACCGACCGGATAATTTTATGCTCCGGATGTTTCCATATTCTGGCCGAAACGCCGTCGTATTCTATTAGCCCTTGGGTGTTGGCAAAGTATATTAGATGATTTACCGGATTTTGACAGATGCCCCAGTTCTGGCTTGAAATGTTGATGTTCCCGGACAGGTGAGGTTTTATTTCATGGCCTGGGCCACTCCCAAAAACAGGGCTGGATGGCCTTAGCATACACCCAATTGCGGTAAGCGTAACAACTATTCGATAGAGGGAATGCATAGTCATGCGAATGGACTGATTACATCGCTAATATACATTATTTGGCGAAAGTACCAATGGGGTTGGTTGGGTTGGTTACCATCGATACCTTACATATCATTAGTATGATGAACGAAGCATCATCTGTCTAAAAATAATAACTCCATGAGATGCCCGTTGGCATTCATGGAGTTATCCGCCGCAATAAACTCTAGCGCTAAATCATGGTAATTAATTCGTCCTCTTCTCCTCAATTACCCGATGACCAGTTATAGAGTATTCTATTTGTTGATGGAGAAAGAGCAACGTCCTTCAACATCTCCTATTATCTGATTATTTGAAATTGCAATACCACGCCACACCTCATTCTCCTCGGCATCGGAACTTATTAGTATAATTTCGTTGGTGGTAATTGCTCCGAAAAAGGTGGTCTTCTTTGCTTCGTTATAGCGATCGATGGTGACAAAGGAGCGATTCCTGTTAACCTTGGTAACAACCATTCTGCCTTCAGAAAGGGCTTTCCACTTCAGCTCGCTACCTTCGAAAATTAGATTTGCAACATTTGCCATGACCGTACTCTTGAGGTTACAATGACGCAATCAAGCTGACATGAGCTGTTGAAAAGAATCAAAATGATTGCGGCGGTAATTCTTTATTAATGGCTGCAAGATAGCTTGAGGCCAATGCTCCGTCAATACGTATTTTTACGTATTTTGAGAATAGGAGCAAATACTCCAACATGTTTCAAGAAGTGGCTTTGGTTGGTTAGGAAATCTTTGCTATTAAACGAACTATTACTACTTGTGAGCAAAGATGTTACTGCTGGTGTCGACAGAACACAATGCGAGTTAATTTTGGTTTGTTTCAATGGAGGCTATACCGGCTCTAATGCCGTAGAGAACCATCTCAACTGTGTTGCGGCTACCCGTTTTTTCCATTATATTGCGTTTATGTACCTCAACGGTTCTAACGCTTATGAATAGTTCATCGGCAATTTCGGTGGGAGATAGCGCTTGACACAGGAGCCTCAAAATATCCTCTTCGCGCTTAGAAAGGCTTTTGTTTGGCTCCCGAATACCATCATTGCTTTGGGAACTTCTTTGCATGAGCACTACCTGCTCGCGGGTATAGTAGTAGCTGTGCTCCATAACTGTTTGGATTGCTCTAATTAACTCATCCTCCGAGCAATCTTTAAGTAGATAGCCATTCACGTCCTGCTCAAGCATCTGCTTAATGCTATCCTGCTGTTGAATCATGGATAGGATTATGATTTTCACCTCTGGGAAATCTTTTTTTATGTGCTTGGTGGCCTCCATTCCATCCATTTCTGGCATCATTAGGTCGAGGAGCACCAGCGATGGCAATGGGGTTGTTGTTTTTAGTATATCCAAAACTTCTCGTCCGTTGGAGGCTGGGTAGACCTTTCGAATGAAGGGAAAGTCCTCAACAATTCGCATAACTCCTTTGCGGAAGAGGTTATGATCGTCGGCAACAATAATGTCGAATGGTTTAATTGACGAAGGACTCATGGTTGCGGCGGTTTATAATCCAACTCAGTAATGTGCTAACAACAAACAAGCCACCAAACCAAAAGTTTATTGGAGCATGCTGTGGGGCTCTACTCAATGGTTTGGCACCCAGATGTGGTAGGCGGTTACTTTTCCTGCTTGCACCTCCATTCTGTAAGTAGCGCCAATAAAGTTAATCCTATTTTCAATGGTTTTGAGACCTTGACTACTTTTGGCCATCCCTTTCTCGTAGTCGAACCCCTGTCCATTATCGGCATAGGTAATGTTTAGCTGCGTTGCCGTCTCTTCCAAGGTGATATTTATGCTGTTCCCTCCCGAATGCTTAACGCTGTTGTTTATCAGCTCCTTTAGGGCGCGATAGAGGTTGATGGCCACCGTGGGATTCAGCTGCTTGAGTTCGCTGGTTGCGGAGAGGTTAAGCTCAATTGCTCCTTGACTTACAATGCTCCCAAGATCGCGAAGTGCCGCTACTAACCCCTGCTTTTCAATGAGCGGTGGAACAAGATCGTGCGAAATTTCCCTTACCCGGCTCACCGTTTGCTTGAGCTCGTGTAGCAGCTCTTCGAAGGAGTTTTTCACCGCTTCTGATTCTACATTTTTGAGCTGCGAGGAAAGGCTCATGGCAATAAACGATAGGTTGGCACCAACCTCATCGTGCAGGTCTTTGGCAAGCCGCTCACGCTCCTTTTCTAGGCCCACAATCTCACTCTTTACCAGTGCATCCTTGTGTGCTAACTTCTCCGTAACCAACTTCTTGTTATACATGCTGATTACCGCTATAATTATGGCCGTTAACGCAAAGAACATTAACGTGCCAACAATAATCACCTGAAAGAGGGTTAGGTTTTCGAACATCGCAGAAAGGCTATGCAGATAAAGAGAATCATGATGCCGTAGAAAATGGAGTTTAATGCCCAGATAATAAATGCCTGCTCCTTAGGCAATAGCAATATTTGGTTACTTGCAGCGGCAATGAGAAATGTAGGGGCGCTGTAGATCATTAGCCCCGCGCTAATCCAAAAGCGGGGGCTATGCGAGAGCTTATCTGTTTTGCTGTTTTCCTGAATGGTGAGGGTTAATCCCCCGAGAAAGATGGAAATAGTTTCCACCATTTTTAGTAGGTTGAGGTAGCCCAGTTTGGAGTTGAAAGTTGAGAGAAATACAACTACAAAAATTGCCCCAGAGGTAACAATACCCCGTCTAAACCATTTGTGTTGTGAACTGAACCAAAAAAATGCTCCAAGTATTACAAACTCTATTACAATATCAGAATTGTAGTAGAATAGATTATTCATTCCCAATTCACCGTAAACAAACATAACTACCCCGTTTACAAAGCTGTAAACGAGGTAGTAAAAAATAATTAAACTTAAACCATCCAATTTTCTATACCTAATGAGGCCAATGATTATGGCAATAATGGTAAAAAAAAATACCCCATTGATTAGGTAGTAGAAAAACTGTGTCATATAATTTTTTTTGGTTAAGGTTCATTACCAGCACAAACAGGCGGGCATGGACAGAGAGCATCTAAGTAATCGTCGGATCCCTTTAGTGTGGAATCGCTGGTTGCAGAGACCAGATTGAGCAGCATTTTTAGCTCATCAACCTCGGTGCAGCCAAGATCTATATAAACCTTACTCTTTTTGCTCGACATGGTTGTAATATCGGCTCTGGGCACAAGGAAGGAGTTAACCTTAAAGTCGAATGTTTTGGGTAGCTGCGCCCATGCCGTTGCCTCCTCTTTTAGCAGCATAAAGGAGCATGGCTCCCAATCCTTCCCGTTGAAGTGAAATACCACGTTGGTATCGATGGTATACTTACCGGCCTCCTCAACTCCTTTAGCAAATAGCGAGAATAGGCTACTTTCCTTATCCACGCTGGAGTAGCCAAAGTAAAACTTTACACGAAGAGCGGTATCGGCAGCAAGAGGCTTGAGAATGGCCTCTCCAACGGGGGTGTGCTTCACAAATTGATAGTCGGGGTAGTGGCCGTTGTTCAGGCGCTTAATCCACTTTTGGGCATCGGATGGTGGAACACTGTTGGCGTCCAATGGAGTTTTTGTTGTGGAGGTGCAGGCGCTGCCCATAAAGAGCATTGCTGAAACAGCAATAAAGCCTAAGTAACGAAAGGCTGATTTAAGGTTTTTGGAATTCTTCTTCATAGTCAATTTGTTTTAGGTTAGTAGTATTGGATTTTCTCAACGGTGATTGTATGAATTGATATATTCGTTTTCTTGATTTCCATTTAGCATGTTATTTGGTCAATTTTTGCCCTTTAAAGTTATACATTAATGTGTTTTGCTTACCAAAGAACGTTCTCTTTTTGCCTGTGATTATTGTCTTTTTTTATTAGCACCAATATATCTTATGTTAATGGGTAGTCAATGTTTTTTTTAAAATGCATCAATGTGTAAAAAATACACGATAAATGTTTGTTTTTTCATTTTTTGCATCTTTCTTTGCGTAAAATAAACGCAAAGATATGGAGCCAACAAAAGGGCAATATTGCTACGATTATCCCAGACCTGCCGTAACTACCGATTGTGCAATTTTCGGCTTTGATGCCGGTGAACTGAAGGTTTTACTTATCGAGCGTGGCATTGAGCCTTTCAAAGGGCGCTGGGCCTTACCCGGTGGTTTCCTCAACATGGATGAAAATGCCGACGATTGTGCTCGTCGCGAGTTAATGGAGGAAACGGGCGTGGAAAACCTGTTTATTGAGCAGCTCTACACCTTTAGCGATGTAAACCGCGACCCTCGAGGACGGGTAATTACTGTTGCCTACTACGCATTAATTAAACTTTTGGACTATAGGATTGAGGCTGGCGACGACGCTGGTAAGGCGCAGTGGTTTCCCATCTCCAAGGTTCCTTTGCTAGCATTCGATCACGATCATATTTTCCGCGTTGCCCTTAACCGGCTGAAGGGCAAAATTCGTTACCAGCCCATCGGCTTCGAACTACTGCCCGAAAAGTTTACCATGCCCGAGCTGCAGAACCTCTACGAGTCTATTCTGGGTGTGACCCTGGACAGGCGTAATTTTCGAAAGAAGATAATGGGAACAGGCGTAATTGTGGAACACGAGGAGTGCGTAACCGGAGTTCCTCACAAGGGTGCACGCTACTTCAGCTTCGATAAGGCAAAGTATCAGGAGCTTACCGAGCGAGGATTCAACTTTGAAATTTAACAGATTTTAAAAATGATGAAGACCGCCCTTTTTATAATTGATATGCAGAATGACTTTTGCCTACCTGCCGGAGCTCTCTACGTTCCCGGGGCGGAACAGGACACCGAGAGGCTTAGTCGTTTTATCAAGCACAATGCTTCGAAACTTGACAGTATAATACTAACGCAAGATAGCCATCAGGTGATGGATATTGCGCATCCTGGATTTTGGAGGAACATAGCCGGAGATAGGCCACTACCGTTTACTGGAATTTCGCTGGAAGAGGTTGAACAAGGCGTATGGAATCCTCTTTTTGAGCGGGAGCAGGTGCTGGAGTATTTGAAAGCGTTGGACAGCCAAGGGGAGTATCCACATACCATTTGGCCGGAGCACTGCCTTATGGGAAGTGAGGGGGCGGCCATTACTCCCAGCGTTATGCAAGCCGCAAGGGAGTGGGCTGCCGATGGGCGATTTTACAGGTTGGTTGTAAAGGGAACCAATCCGTTCACCGAGCATTTTGGAGCCTTTAGGGCTAATGTACCACTACCATCGGCTCCTGAAACGCAGATGAATATGGCATTGCTTGATGAGCTGACTCATTATCAAAGGATAGTGGTGGCAGGAGAGGCTCGCAGCCATTGCGTAGCCAACACCATACGTCAGCTGTTCGACTATCCTGAGTTGGTTGCTAAGCTCTACCTTTTGAACGATTGCATGAGTAACGTTCTGGGATTTGAGCAGCTGGCAGAACCAATATTCAACCGGGCTGCACAGTTAGGTGCCACAATTACATCATCAACGAGAATACAACTTTAATAGCTTCGATATGATTATTCGTGATTTGCTTGATAACGATCTCTATAAGTTTACTACCATGAACGCCATTCAAAAGAAGTTCCCCACGGCGGAGGTAGTTTATCGTTTTGTAAACAGGGGAAATACTTCATTTCCTAAAGGTTTTGGCGCTGAATTACGCAAGGAGGTTGATGCCATGCGGGTCTTAACCTTAACGCAGGAGGCTGAGGAGTTTATTCGTCGTAAATGCTACTACTTTGAACCGGTATTTGTTGATTTGCTTAAGGGTTACCGTTTTGACCCAGCCGAGGTTGAGATATCGCAGAATGGAGGCGATTTGGAGGTAGAAATACGGGGACCTTGGTACCGTACCGTGCTTTGGGAAGTTCCGGTGATGGCCATTATTTCGGAACTTTATTTTAGATTAACTGGACAGCAGACCGATAATTATAAGCCCAGAATTGTGGCAAAGGCTAAGGAGTTTGTGAACATTGGTGCAGAGGTATCGGAGTTTGGTACGCGCCGGCGTTACTCCTTTGAAATACAGAATACCATGGTGGGCATACTAAAGGAGCACATGGGCAAGTTGCTCAATGGTACCAGCAACGTATATTTGGCAATGAAGCATGGTTTAACACCATTGGGAACCCACCCGCACGAGTGGTTTATGTATCATGGAGCACACTTTGGGTACCGTATGGCCAACTCCATTGCGCTCGATAACTGGGTGGATGTGTATCAAGGTAGCTTGGGTATTGCGCTCACCGACACCTATACCTCCGATAATTTCTTCAAAAGTTTCAACACCAAGCATTCTAAACTCTTCGATGGTGTTCGTTGGGATAGTGGAGACCCGTTGGAGTTTACCGATAAAACACTGAATCACTACCAACGTTACCGGATTGATGCTAGGAGTAAAACCATTGTATATAGCGATGCGCTCGACTTGGAAAAGGTGAAGGAGATAAAGCAGTATGTTAATGGTAGGCTCCACGACGTGTATGGTATTGGTACCTACCTCTCGAACGACGTTGGTGTACAGCCGTTGAACATGGTTATAAAGCTATTTGCAGCAAAGCCTGCAGGATGGACCACGTTTGTGCCAACAGTAAAGCTTTCCGACGTGGAGGGAAAGCACACAGGAGAGCCAAGAGAAATAGAATTTTGCCTACAAACCATTTAGGTGTGTTTGAATAGCTGGCATTCAATACCTTTCGCCCCTTCAGGGCTTCCACGAATCTGCGATGGCATACACAGGGCTTTGCTACGCGCAGCCCTGTGCTGTTACGTTTCGGGGCGTTGCCCCTGATTGGTTCCTACAAACCTGGTTCTAACCATTTTACCGGTTTAAGGTCGTTCGCTCTGAAGGAGCGAGATGTAACAGCACAGGGTGGAACCCTGTGCATAAGCCACCGGTAGGATTTGCGGGCTGAAGGCCCGAGATGTATTTAATTTTCCAAAGTATTTCTCATTCACCAATTGACATTTACGATGGAATATTGTAATTTGTGTTCAATGCCTTGCCAACAAAAGTGTTGGGAATAGAATGGTTTAGCCTAATGAGTTTCCATCCATATCTACAATAGGACAAAAGGCATAAAGTGGAGATGTTAATCAATTTATTGAAAATATGCCCCAATCATTAGCCAAGGTTTACCTCCATATTGTATTTGGAACAAAAAATAGGCAGAACTTTATACTTGAATCAATTAGGGTGGAGCTTCAATCCTATATAGTTGGTATTCTTTCGAAAACTGGATCGTATACAACCGAACTCTATTCCAATCCCGATCACATCCATATTCTTTGCACACTGCCTCGCACCATTACCATGGCAAATCTTGTCGCTACAATCAAAGTTAGCTCTTCAAAATGGTTAAAGAGTAACGGACTTTCGCAGTTTGACTGGCAGGACGGTTATGCTATTTTTTCAGTAAGTGCCTCAAAGGTTGACAATATAAAGCAATACATTCAAAATCAGGTGATCCATCATGGGACAGTTTCATTCAAGGATGAGCTGCGGGATTTTTTCAAACAGTATGCGGTTGATTATGATGAACGGTATGTATGGGATTAACTCCGTAGGTTTATTGTTGCGATGAAAGGTGTATATTACCTTTCGCCCCTTCAGGGCTTCCACGAATCTGCGATGGCATACACAGGGCTTTGCTACGCGCCGTCCTGTGCTGATACGTTTCGGGGCGTTGCCCCTGATTGATTGCTATAAAACGGGTTCTAACCATTTTACCGGTTTAAGGTCTTTCGCTCAGAAGGAGCGACATGTAAAAGCACAGGGTTAAACGAAGTGCAACCCTGTGTATAAGCCGCCGGTAGGATTTGAGGGCTGAAGGCCCGAGATGTAATAAATTTACAAGGAAGGTATTGCAGCTGATATTAAAAAGATGGCCGAAGGGAATCCCGAACCCTCCGGCCAAACCTAAACCCAATAAAACCTGAAAACGACTCTCCTATTTGAGAGTAAATCTTGCCATATTTGTTTGTGCCGAGTTAGGACCAATATGTATCTCAAATACCCCCGGATCCCAAGAGTAATCCATGTTGCTGTGATAGTATTTCAAATCGTTGGGAGTGAGCTTAAAGGTAACCGTAACGCTTTGTCCAGCAGGAATGAAAACCTTCTTAAACCCTTTTAGCTCTAGAACCGGTCTGGTAACCTCACCGACCAAATCGCGAACATAGAGTTGAATAACCTCCTCGCCGTTAACCTTACCCGAATTCATTACACTTATCCTTGCTACAATGGTGTCGTTGGCAGTGTATTCGTTTTTGTCGAGCACCACGTTGGAGTAATCGAAGGTGGTGTAGCTAAGTCCATAGCCGAACGGGTAGAGCGGGTCGTTGGAGCAGTCGATGTATTTCGACTTGTACTTCTCAACTTTTGAAGGATCAACAGGGCGTCCTGTATTCTTGTGGTTGTAGTAAATGGGAATTTGTCCCATATTTCTTGGGAAGGACATAGTTAACCTACCCGATGGATTATACTTTCCAAAAAGAACGTCGGCCACGCCATTTCCAGCCTCGGTGCCACCAAACCATGCCTCAAGAATGGATGGAGCAATGGCATCGAGATTTGTTATAGTAAGAGGTCGACCATTGAATAGCACAACTACCGTGTTCGGATTTGCCTTGATCACTGTTTCTGCCAGCATTTGCTGAACTCCAGGAAGGTCGATATTGCTTCTACTAGCAGCCTCACCGCTCATGTCGCGGCTCTCTCCAAGCGCAAGAATTACCACCTGTGCACCTCGAGCCGCAGAAACAGCTTTAGCAATACTTGCAGTGGAGTTATCGTTAATGTTACAACCCTTTTCATAGGTGATTTTTGTGTTAGGTGAAAGTGCATTTTGTACACCTTCGAGGAGTGAAATGCACTTGTTTCCATCACCAGCTGCCGACCAGCTGCCGAGCATGTCCTGCTTAGCATCGGCAAGAGGTCCAATCACTGCGATAGACTTAACCGAGGAGGAGAGTGGGAGCACATTGTTCTTGTTTTTCAAAAGAACGCATGATCGAGCGGCAAACTTGCGGGCAAATTCCATGTGCTCGGGAGTCATAATTTCGGTTTTCTCCCTAGCATTGTTGCAGTAGCGGTAAGGATCGGAAAAGAGCCCCAACTCATACTTAGCCACAAGGATGCGCTTAACCGCTTCATTGATTGTTTTCACAGAAACTTTTCCCTGCTTAACAAGCCCAGCTAAGTATTTATTATAAATATCTCCCTGCATGTCCATGTCGACTCCGGCATTGATAGCCAATCTACCGGCATCTGCAGAGTCGGCAGCCACGCCATGTGGAATTAGCTCGTTGATAGAGGTGTAATCGGTAACAACAAATCCTTTAAAACCCCATTGTTTACGAAGAACGTCGTTGAGGAGCCAACCATTGGAAGTTGATGGTGTGCCATTAATTTCGTTGAAGGAGGTCATTACCGAGCCAACACCTGCATCTATGGCCGCTTTGTAGGGTGGAAGATAATTTCCAAAAAGCGTTTGCATGGACATATCCACAGTGTTGTAATCACGACCAGCCTCCGGCGCACCGTAGGCGGCAAAGTGCTTAACGCAGGCAAGAAGTGTGTTGTTAGCGGCAAGGTTGTCTCCCTGAAAGCCCTTCACGCGAGTTGCAGCAATTTGGCATCCTAGCCATGTGTCCTCACCGGCTCCCTCCATCACTCTGCCCCAGCGAGGATCGCGAGTAATGTCAACCATTGGAGCATAGGTCCAATTGATTCCTTCGGCAGTGGCCTCGTCGGCAGCAATTTGTTCCGAATGTTCTATGGATTCCAAGTCCCAGCTGCAGGCTTGCGCAAGCGGAATGGGGAAAATGGTCCGGTGTCCATGTATTACATCATATCCAAAAATCAGGGGGATGTGCAGCCTTGATTCTTCCACAGCCACCTTCTGTAGTTTCCTAACGTAATCCACAGTGTAGGCATTGAATATGGCACCAGCCTTGCCTTCCTTTATTAGCTGTATGTAGTTATTGTTCATCATTGGTCCGGTAACGTCCCAATCGCTGGTAAAGAGCGATAGCTGACCAATTTTCTCCTCCAGCGTCATCAGTTTTATTATGGAGTCAGCCTTTTGCTCATATACAGCATTTGCCGATTCGGGCTTGTGGTTACATGCCTGAAATATTGTGATTACCCCTGGAATGGTTAGGCTAAGTAGAGCTTTTAATTTCCAGTTCATGGTTATATATTTTGAGATGAAGATTATCCTTGTTTAGACTAGCGTGTTTAGCGACTATTGTTGCTTAACAGGTGCTTTTGCGTACTTAAAATCGAGCAGTGAGAGCCCCTTCTGAACTTCAGGAATAGTGGAAAATAGATTCCACAATAATCCGCTTCGATAGTTTTCAATCATTACAACTATGGGTCCTTGGTCGATGGCTAAGTAGCTGTCGGCATACCAGTTTTTTTGTTCAGAGAAGGCATCAATAAAGCCATATTTCCCCCAAATTTTACCGCCAAGGTCATAGTAAAAATGTTTCAGGGCAGCCATGCTTTGCTCCGGTGTGTAAGGAAATGCCGAGAGCGCAGCAGTTGGGGAAATTACGCCCAGATCATTGGTGGGCGATTGGGCAGAGTAACCTTCGTAGTTATCGCTGGCCGTTAATCCCCAGCAATTCTCACCGTATCCCTTGTAGTGTTTTGGATTTTTGACGCAGTAGGTGTAGTTAATGAGCGTTTGATTTCTATTTAACTCTTCGTAGTTGGCATACCTATCCGACAGACCATTGGGATTAAGTCCCAAAAAGGAATATTGTGTAAAGAAGAGTGGACCTCCATATGGGAATCCAAGTGCAAGTGGATAGCCATAGTAGCTGTTCCCATTGTAAAAATGGTTAGATTTTGTCCATCCGGCATGGTAAACAGCAGAGTCGATGGGATGTGTAGGTGATGAGGCTGCTAAAATGTAGGTTATCAGGCACTCATTCCAGCCCTTAATGGGCATGTTCATTTTCCACTGGTAGTTGGGAGACCAATGCCAGTAGAGTGAATCGGTATGGTTAGTATACCAGTTCCAATCAACTCCCTCCCAAAGCTTTGTAATCTTGTTTTGTAGCGTCACCTCTTCCGGCGATCCACTATTGAAGTATGCTCGTGCTGCAAGCAGTCCTTGCACAAGGTAAGCTGTTTCTACTAGATCACCGCCGTTGTCGTATTGGCTGAATGGAAATGTTTTACCAGTGTTTCCGTTGTACCAGTGTGACCATGCACCGTGGTAGCGGTCGCAGGTATCCAAAAAATCTACAATTCTTGAAATTTGTTTAACGGCTGCATCTCTTGTTATAAAGTGCCTATCGGCACCAACCACCAATGCCATAATACCAAAACCAGTGCCACCAGTGGTTACAATATAGTTACCGTCACTTTGATCATTACTTCTTTCACGAGCCATGCCCGATTTTGGTTGGGCAAAGTCGACGAAATATTTTAGAGTTTGCCTTTGCACCGTATCCAGCAAGGCATTGTCGCTAAGCTGAGCCTTGGAATTGTTCTGACAGCTGCAAAGTATTGCTATGCTGATAATGGAAAGGTAGATCAGCTTATTCATGATGGTAAGTTGAAACGTAAAATGAAAATTCTAGAAGTTAAAAGTAAGGGGGAGCAAGAGTCTCCCCCTTCTCACAATTGAATCTAAAAACAACCTAAACCTAACCCCTTATTGTTAGTTTCCTTCGGCACCATTTTCTCCATTGTAGAGAGCGCCAACCTGATCTTCGGTTAGAGCTACATTGTAAAGGCGGAAGTCGTCCATGTCGCCAAGGTAGTTGCCCAACCATGTCTGAACAGTATTGGGATTCTTTCCGATAAAGAAGTCCGTTGCAGTTGTAGGAATGGTAATTCCTCCCATAAGTGCATCGTTATACGTGCTTGTATCCTGCATTACCTTAACTCCATTTAGGAATAATCTGTAAATGCTGGAGTTAGCATCGTAGGTATATACTACCTGGAACCACTTTGCAGTTGGGAAAAGCACCTTGCTAACGTCTCCATTTCTGGTATCTAACCAGGTGTATACGCTAGAGCTTTGATGCATTGTAAATCCTTTTAGCTGAACGGTATCAGGACGGCTTCCATTGGAACCTTCTTGCCACATTCCAATACCAGCATTCCAGTCAATGGTAGGATCAATGTAGGAGAAAATAAAGTTTGTTCCACCATCAAGGTTTTGAGTTCTTAACCATACAGAGTAGGTCATGCTGGAGAGGTTCTTCATCAAGGCATCAGGAGTAACATCAACGAAAGCAGTATCCATACCATGGTAAGCGGCAGCGGCTGTACCAAAACGGTCGGTAGTAAAGGTAACTCCATGATTAACTGCAACATGTCCCTTTTTATCGGTTACATCAGCGTTGAACTTAAAGTAGGCTACCAAGTTGTTAACAGCAACAGTGTCGGCCGAATTGGTAACCGTTGGATTGGTGTTGGTAGAACTACTGCTATCCTTCGAGCAGGATGCAAATGTGGCAGCAACTGCCAACGCAATCATCGAAAAAATTTTAGTGTACTTCATAGCTATTGATTTGTTTGGTTAGTGAACGATTATTTATTATAAGTAAAACCTAATTTTGTAAGCCCATTTTGAACGTCTTGATTTTTCATAAAGGTGTTCCAAAGTAAACCAGACCGATAGTTCTCAATCATTACAACTATAGGGCCCTGGTCGATGGCAAGTGTGGATGTTGCATACCAAGATTTGCCAATGTTAAAAGCGTCATTAAATCCATAGTTACCCCAAACCTTGGAATGTAGCCGGTGGTAGAAGAAACGTAGTGCCTTCATGCTCTCTACCGGAGTGTAAGGAAACGATGAGAGGGCTGCGGTAGGAGTGATGGTTCCGTTTTCGCCCCCACCAATACGGTAAGGAGCGTGAGCTTGATAGCCAACCACAGGATCATCACTAGCAGTAAGTCCCCAGCAGGAGTCGCTGTAGTAGCAATACTTGTAGGGGTTGAATACTGCATAGTCATGGTTTATTTGGCTTTGAGCCACATTTTGATCCCAGTAGTTTGCGTATTGGTCAGAGAGTCCTCGTGGATCCAAGCCAAGAAATGAGTAATGCGCAAAGAAAAGCGGGCCACCATAATCTTCCCCCAACGGCAGTATGTGCCCGAAAAAGAGTCGACCATTCTTAATACCACCATTATTGGCCCACCCATTATCATACACTTCTTTGGAGATTGGATGTGTGGGAGACGAAGCTGCTAGCACGTATGCAATAAGCCCCTCATTCCAGCCAGAAATATGCATGTTGATGTCGAAGTTGTAGTTGGGTGACCAGTGCCAAATCAGCACATTTTGCCCATTGGTATACCAGTTCCAATCAACGCCGTACCAGAGGGTATCGGCTAGCGCTCTGAGGCTATCCTCCTTAACCGTTGATGCATCGTAAAATTCACGGGCAGCAATGATCCCTTGTACCATAAAGGCTGTTTCAATCAGGTCACCGCCGTCATCTTCTGTGCCAAACGGAATGGTTTTACCGGTTGTACCATCCATCCAGTGCGACCAAGCTCCATGGTATCTGTCTGCTTTGCGCAAGAAGTTGAATAGCTTAAGCATGCGATCAACAGCAGCATCCCTATCGATAAAGCCCCGGTGGACGCCCGCAATAATAGCCATGATTCCAAAACCAGTCCCGCCGGTTGTTACTATATTTCCCGACGAGTTCCGTTCTCTGGCCATACCGGAGTTTGGTTCGGCGAAATCCCAGAAATACTTTACGGTTTGCTGTTGAACCTTATCGAGCAAGGCGCTGTCGCTTATCTCCTCGGCATAGTTCTCCAGAGAAGGACAGGTGTTGGTTGCTGTAGTGTCGTCTGGTGGTATTGTGTCCACAGCAGACTTGCTGCAGGAAAATCCAACCAGCAGGAGTAAAAGCGAACAGTATGTGGCAATCTTCAGCATTAGTATCCAGGATTTTGAATAAGTACGCCGTTGCTAAGGTCAATCTGAGACTGGGGTATGGGGAACACTTCATTTTTTCCGGCAACAAAACCTAGCGGTCCCAGTACCGTCGGAGCCTGCCCTGTTCTTACAAGGTCCTCGAAGCGGAACTCCTCAAGGGCAAATTCGGCCCTACGCTCATCCCAAACATCTTGTAGGGTGGGAGAGTCAATTGCTGGTAATCCTGCACGTTGCCGAACAAGGTTAAACGGTGTAGCTGCATCACCACCCACATGGAGTGCTGCTTCAGCATTCATTAGCAACACTTCGGCGTATCGAATCAATCGAATATTGTAGTCGACGGCGTAGTCAATGTCGTTGTATTTTATTTGAGTATAAACTTTGTAGTTGTAGTATGGGTTTGGACATGCTGCATTAATGGAGTCTCCTTCTGGAGTTTTGAAGCCTCTTGGAAGAACGGTTGCACCTTCACGTATAATATCATTTCTCCCATTAAAAAAGTTGACTAGTTTTTGGGATGGAACGCAGAATCCCCATCCTTGTAAGTGGGCAAAGTTGTTGCGAGGTCCCTGTTCAAAACCGTAGTCGCAGCGGTATCTGCCTTGATCCATTGATGAGTTCTGCAGCTCGAAAATAGACCCAATACCATTTTCTCCCTCCACGCGAAACATTTTGTAGAAGTTAGGGTAGAGCGAGTATGGACCGCCGGCAATTATTTCATCGGTAAGGGTTTTTACATCGGCCCATTTTTCTTCAAACATGCAGGTTCTAGCCAACAAGGCCTTTGCTGCCCAGCTGGTTGCCCTACCAATTTGGTCGGCGGTATAGGAGTCTGGAAGATAGGGAATAGCTTCCTTCAGATCCTTCTCAATGGCTGCATATACTTCTGCCTTGGTCGATCTAGGCACCTTAGCAAAATCATCAACTGTCTTTAGCGTATCCACCATTGGCACTCCTCCAAAGGCAACATTAAGTCGAAGAAACATGAATGCTCTGATGAATTTTGCTTCGGCAATCAGCTGATTTCTTGCAGAGGTATCCTTAAACTGCAGCTGGTTAAGCGCGCTAATGGCGTAGTTGCAGCTGCTAATTACGCTGTAGTGGTCACTCCAAAAGCTAGCTATGAGGTCAGTGTTTGCGTCGTAGGTAAAATTATTTAAGGCAATCATCGATGGTGAGTCGTCGGCAGTACTTCCCTTGTCGGCATCGTCGGAGGTAATTTCGAACATACCGATGTAGGGAAAGGCGCTAACACCAAAATCCCGGAGTCCACCGTATGCTGCACTAACGTACTGGAATGCCTCATCGGCAGTAAGCTGCTTCGTATAATCCGATGGTAGCTGCCCTTCTATTGGAACATCGAGATAGTTAGTACACGAAAGAATGGTTGCAGCCGTAATGGCTCCTAAAGCCAGTAAGTATGTTTTGCTCTTAAATTGTATCTTGCTGAATTTCATGGCGTCTAGGATTAAAATGTTGCGTTAATACCAAAGGTGTAGATGGCGGAAAGAGGGTATGTTGACTCGTCGATACCGGTGGATATAGGATCGCCACCAATTTCAGGTGTAAATCCGTTATAGCCAAAGATGGTAAGCGGGTTTTGAGCATTTACATAAACTCTAAAACTCTTAAAACCAACTTTTTTAATAGTATTCTCTGGGATGGTATACCCCACTTGCACATTCCTTAGGCGGATGTAACTACCCGACTCAACGAAGAAGGAGTTTGGCTGAATGTTTTTTCGTGTAAGGGCTGCTGAGGGATAATCATTTGTCGATCCCGGGCCATTCCAGTGGTGCTGATAAAAATTGTAATCGTAGTTTCCGTCAGGGAATGCGTTTCTATCAATACGCTTTAAGTTGAAGATCTTATTCCCATAAACCCCTTGAATGGCCATGGATAGATCCCAATTTCCGTAGGAGAGACCACCCGTTAGGCCGTAGGTGAATTTGGGAATGGGGCTGCCCAGGTAGGTTCTATCGTCATTATTAATTTGGTTGTCGCCATTTGTATTTGCAAACTTAAGGTCGCCGGGAATGGCGTCGGGTTGTAGAACGGTTCCATCGGCGCTCTTGTAGTTTTCGATCTCAGTATTTGACTGAAATACACCAATGGCATTATATCCGTAAAAGGAACCAATGGGCTTACCAACAATAGTCCGGGTTATAAAGGCACCGTTTACCTGTGGTCCGTATAGCACACCCGACTCGTTATTAATGGCGAGCACTTCGTTGTGTATGAGAGTAAAGTTGGTGCTAACGTTGTATTTTATTTTGCCACTCTTCGTCTGACTCGACCAGCCAATAACCATTTCAATACCGTTGTTCTTAATCTTTCCATTATTCCCTAAAAGGTTATCTGTACCTGAGATTCCAACCACTGGTGCATTAAAAACGGCATCATGGGTGATACGGCTGTAGTAGTCGAGTTCAAAATTGAGTTTATTCTTAAAGGCATACGCCTCAACTCCTCCATCGTATTCCTCAATTACCTCCCACTTAAGTGGTTGCTTAATTACCGTTGAGAAGGTTAATCCAGGTATGTAGTTGTTGCCACCGAAAATTCCACCGTCGACGGGGCCACCATAGGTAATGCTGGAGTTGGCTGGAACGTTGCTATTTCCAAGTTTGCCCCAGCTACTCCTTATTTTAAGAAAGTTGATATACTTATTATGTTTTAGGAAGTTTTCCTCAGATAATACCCAACCCAACCCAAGGGATGGAAAGTAGCCCCATTGGTTATTGGCATACTTGGATGAGCCGTCGGCCCTGAAAGTCCCGGTTACAAGATATTTTGAGTCGTAGCTGTAGCTTACCCGAGTAAATCCTGAAACAACCCTGCTCAAGTTACCGCCATCGGTTGTTTGTTGTGTTCCATTGTCGCCCAATGACAGGTAAAGTGTTGCATTGGAGAGGTAAGGAACGTTGTAGCGAGTTCCACTGAGGTAGGTGTCGTAGAAATCCTGAACGGAGCTTCCCACCATTACCTTGAGGTCGCTCTTGCCAAAGGTTTGGCTGTAGTTCAAGGTGTTGTCCCAAATTAAGTTTCTTCTGAAGTTGAAAACCTTGTTGAGGTTGCTCGTATTGTTGTTTTGGAGCCCCGAAACGTAGAATACGGGTGTATAGGTTCGCTCGAGTCCAAATCCGATGTCGCCACTGAAAACGGTTCTAAAGTCGAGATGGTTATTGAGAAATTTAATGTCTAAGTATGCGTTGGGGAGAATGCTATAGCTTTCGGTGCGATTATCGTTGTAGTAAACCGTAGCTGAAGGATTTGCAAATGGACCTGAAAAGCCTAAGGCTGTTGGATCGGACCAGGCTCCTGTCGCATCTTTTGGCTTGTAGGCCGGTGGTGTTACATAGGCTTGGTAAAGAGCGTAATTGTTAGTTGGAACATCCATGCTCCGAGAAAAGATAAGCCCAAAGCCACCCGTGAAGTGTTTTGTAAAGGTATAGTCATTCTTTGCTCGGAAATTTATACGATCGTAATGGTTATTCTTGTTTCCCGTATTTATAAGTCCATCCTGGTAGAAATGGCTGAGTCCAAATGCGTAGAGGGTTTTATCGGTACCCCCATTTACGTTAAGGTCCACGCTTGAGATAAATGGATTGCGAAGGAGTTCTTGATACCACTGCGTGCTTACAGGGAAGTTAGCAGCATCGTAAAGGTTACCTGCTCCGGTTAGTCCTGTGCGTTGGTTTAGGAGCTCAATATATTGGCTTGTATTGGCCATTTTCACCAAATTGGTAGCGTGCTGTACCCCTGCGTAGGCCGAGAAGTTAAATTGCGGCTCTCCCTTTTTCCCTTTTTTAGTGGTAATGAGCACCACGCCGTTGGCGGCCTGAACGCCGTATATCGCGCCAGCTGATGCATCCTTTAATATCGAAATGTTGTCGATGTCGGAGTTGTTAAGAAAGTTGATGTCGCTTACAACCACTCCGTCTACAATGTAGAGGGGACCCGATCCGCTGGCCAAGGCTGTTCCCACGCCCCTTATTCGGATTTGTGGAGCACTGCCCGGTTCACCGTTATTGGTAACCGTAACGCCGGCTATCTTACCCTGAAGGGCCTGCGCTGGGTTTGCGGTGGCTTGTCTTGAAATTTCTTCCGATTTGAGATTCACAATTGGTGCAGTTAGGTCTTTTAGCTTCGAGGTGCCATAACCTATAACCACTACCGCATTAATTTTCTTCGACGATGCTTTAAGCACGACGTCAATGGTTGTTTGATTTCCCACAACAGCCTCGTATTGCTCCAATCCAAGCATAGAGAATACAATGGTATCGTTTTTTTGAGCGGAGATGGAATAGAGACCATCGAGATCGGTAATGGTTCCCCTGGTTGTGTTTTTAATAAACACATTAGTGCCAGGTAGAGTATTCCCTTGCTCGTCGACTACCTTGCCGGTAATCAGCTGTTGAGCTAAAAGCCATGAAGGGAAAAAAACAATCAGGCATATCGCATAGAATCTTTTCATGGTGTTAGGTAGTTAGTGTCGAAATCGAACACAAGTTATGGCTGAAAATGGCCGTTCCCCACAAACGTTTGCGGCTATTTGCTTTCTCAGGGTTAAAATAATTTAATGATGTGCTACATCATATCCTCAACAAATATTTTTAAAACGTTCATTAATAATTTGATGAATGAAGTATAAAGAGAACATTTGAGGTTAAGAAAAGTTAATTTAGCACAGCAGTTTATGGACCAATTTGAAACCATACCATAGCTGCTATTGGGGGTATTGTGATTAATGGTTTCACAAAATGATCGGCGCTATACCCCATATAATTATTGACCTTTTCATTTATAATTGTAGAATTATGTGCAATATTTGACCGATTTCATGGGTTGTGTGGTGTAGTTTGAAAAAATGGATAATTGCAAACGATTGCAGTAGAGATAGATTGAATATTATCGAATTACTTGATGGAATTCGATCGTTTTGATTGAACGACATTGAGCAATGTGCAATACATTTCGTCCCTTCAGAACTTCTCTGAATCTGCAGTGGCATACACAGGGCGATGCGCAGCAGAGCTCTTTGCTGTTACGTTTCGGGGTGTTGCCACTAATAGGTTGCTGTAAACATTAATATTTCAAAGTGTTTTCCCTGTTATGGACTCTCGCCCTGACGGAGCTAGATGTAGCAGCACAGGGTGCAGCCCTGTGCATAAGCCACCGGTAGGATTTGCGTGCTGAATGCCCGGCATGTGATGACTTCACCCTTTTTTCCAAAAAAAATGAAGGCCGTCCTTTCGAACGACCTTTTCATTGAGCGGGAAACGGGACTCGGACCCGCGACCCTCAGCTTGGGAAGCTGATGCTCTACCAACTGAGCTACTCCCGCCTGAGTGGTGCAAAAGTAGCATTTCTTTGTAAAAAAATTCACCACCTCCAAACATTTTTTGCTGCCTTGGCCTGATGTGGTATGCTTTATCTCTGATTTGCTCAGAAGATATAGATTGGTGGATTATAGGCAACAGGTGAGCAGCTTTGTATTGAGGCTAATGAGAATACACCCCGACTCACTTTTTTGGCCCGAGCGGCTCCCTTTCCTGTTCGTGCGCTACCTTTTGTGGGGAATTATACTAAAAAGGGGAGAGGATCGGCTCCCTTTTGGTTTTCTTGGGCTATCCTTTTTCCTCGCAGGGCTGGCTATTTTACTCCTAAGCCTACCATTTCGCGAGGAGATGCTCCTTCGTAGCGAAAGCGCTT